>ERZ773049.130-NODE-130-length-46255-cov-9.940216_pt1 | contig 46255 bp, 42 predicted proteins | sample MGYA00580633_ERZ773049 | MGnify/ENA primary metagenome ERZ773049 (study PRJEB29015, sample SAMEA2737991) | human oral metagenome | biome: human oral; feature: human-associated habitat; material: dental | place: China | collected 2066 ...
CGCCGCTCGAGTAGGGCCGCCCAGGGGCAGGGGGCCGGGGGGGCGTGGGCTGCCTCGCGTCAGTCAGCGTGCCAGCGAACCCATCGGGTCCCAGGGCTCAAGCACGACGGGCTCGGCCCCGTATGCCGCGCGCTCCTCGTCCGTGAGGTACTTCTTGTCAACGACCACCTGGTACACGTACTCGTCGAACCAAGCGTCGCTGAGCGTGTCGAAGCCGTCCCGCCCGTGGTCCTTGCCCCAGGAGTTCTCGACCTTCCAGAGCGCGGGGCGCCCGGCGTCGTCCAGGCGCACGCCCTCCAGCACCATGGCGTGGGTCATGAGCGACTCGCCAAAGTCCAGGCGCTCCGCCTTGTCGAGCGCGCCCTCCACGGGAAAGCCCAGGAGGCCGTCCACGTCGAGCGCCGCCGTGTCCATGATGCCCTCGTCTCGAAGGTAGCTCTGGGCCACGTCGCAGCCAAACCACACGGGAAGCCCGTCCTTGAGCTGGGACACGGCAAGCTCCTTGAGCCGTGCGGGCGTGAGGTTAAGGTAGCGGACGCCACCGTCCTCGACGACGTTTCCGAGGCGACTCACCGTGAAGCTCCTGCCAAAGGGCTTGTCGGACGTGGGCGCGCTGATCAGCGACACGTAGTCGTCGAGCTCCATGCCCACGGCCTTGTCGAAGAACTCCCGGGGCGTGAAGTGGCCAGAGAGCGCGACCTTGTCGTCCTTGTCGCGAAGCCTCACGTCGAAGCTCTTTGGCGGCTCGCCTAGGCAGGTGGTGAGCAGCGTATAGACGTCTCTCATCATCTCCTTTTTCATGGAGAGGAGGTCGTCCTCGTCAGCGCCCGCAGCCGCCGTCTCGCGCAGGCGCTTGGCCGCCGCACGCAGGTAGCGCGTGAGGTAGGAGTCCATCTCGCGGGTGTTCTTAGAGCAGGCCGTCTCGGGCATCGACTCCTTGGGAACGACGCCATACTTCTTGACGAGGCTCTTGAACATGTCCCACTGGCCGCCGTCGCCAATGGGATCGGCGAGCAGGTGCGCCACCAGACGACCGGAGAGGGGCTCGTCGAGGGTGTCAAGGATGTTCTCGAAGAACCAATTGCTCTTCTCGAGCTTGTCGAAGAAGAGGGGGTAGGTCTGCGAGAGCTCGAAGGTCTTGAGCTTATAGCGCTTGATCGTGCGAAAGCGCATGGTGTTCAGGCTTGCGAACATCCAGCAGCGGCCGGAGCGTTCCTGGTTGGTGCGCTCCCCCTGCGTGACCTCGATGTCAAACTGCAGCGTGTTTTGCGCGACGCCCTCGGGGACGCGGGCGGCCTTGCGCAGGCCCACCGAGCTCACGGCGTTCTTCGCGATGACGTTCGCCCGCTCAGAGGAAAACGCCTCCCTCGAAGTCGCGAGGTCCTCGGCGGTGATGCTTCTCTTATCGTCCATGAAAGTCCTTTCACAGCTATAGGTTCACTATCCAACCTGTCGAGCATAGCACGATGGTGCGGTTGTGGGTGTGGGTGTCCAGCCGCCCGAGGCGTCACGTCCTGTCCTCAGATCCCAGCGCATCTTGCCTTGCTGCGCACCGCATCCCGCTATACTGGCTTTAGGTGCCGTCCCGGCCCCGACGTGCCCGCCTTTCTCCGCAAAGGATGTCGATGAGCTCCCAGCCGTATGATCTTTCCTGTGACCTTTCCAGCCTCGTTCCCGTCCACGCGCTGCGCGTGCTCGAGGCGCTCGAGCGCGCGGGCGCCGAGGCCTGGATCGTCGGGGGCTGGGTGAGAGACGCCCTGCGCGGCTGCCCTGCCCACGATGTGGACATCACGACCTCTGCGCGCTGGCAGGAGGTAGAGCGCATCCTGCACGCCTGCGACATCGAGGTGCACGAGACGGGCACCGCCCACGGGACGCTGACCGCCGCCATCGAAGGCAAGCCCATAGAGGTTACGACCTATCGGATCGAGGGCGCCTACAGCGACCATCGCCATCCCGACGAGGTGCGCTTCGTTCGCGACGTGAGAGAGGACCTCGCCCGTCGCGACTTCACCATCAATGCCATGGCCTTTCATCCCGCGCGCGGCCTGCTTGACCCCTTTGGCGGCCGCGATGACCTTGTGCGGGGGGTGATCCGGGCGGTGGGCGACCCAGGCGGGCGCTTTGGGGAGGACGCGCTGAGGGTGCTCAGGGCCCTGCGCTTCGCCGCGCGCCTTGGCTTTGCGATCGAGGGGAGGACCCAAAAGGCGCTTCGCACGCACGCCTCAGGGCTTCGCAGCATCGCGAGCGAGCGCATTGGCCAGGAGCTCTCGGGCATCGTCATGAGCGGGCGGCTCGCATGGGCGCTCATGGCCCAGACCGAGGTCATGTGCGAGGCCATCCCCGAGCTTAGAGCTTGCGTGGGCTTCGAGCAGCACAGCCCCTACCACGCCTACGACGTGTTCGAGCACACGGCGCGCGTCTGCAGGGCCGTCGAGGAGTTCACGGGTGGCCTCGCCGCCGTGGAGCTGCGCTGGGCGGCGATGATGCATGACATCGCCAAGCCCCAGACCTTCACGAGGGACGAGGCCGGGCGCGGTCACTTCTTTGGCCATCCCAGACGCGGGGCGGACGTCACGCAAGGTGTACTCAGGAGGCTGGCGCTGCCAAAAGAACTCGTGGCATCCGTGGTGGCGCTCATCCGCCTGCACGACCATCCCCTGAGCCCGACGGAGCGCTCCGTCTCGCGGATGCTCCTTGCGCTTGAGCGCGCGTGCCCGGGACATGCGCGGGAGCTCGCCTTCTCGCTCATCGACCTTAAGCGCGCTGACGCGGTGTCAAAGACCATCACCGCTGCCTCGTATGCCATCGAGCTCGACCGGATGAGCGAGCTGCTGCGGCGCAGGGTCGCAGGCGGTGTCTGCTGCCGGGTTAGTGATCTTGCCGTGGGTGGTGCAGACGTCATGCGCGAGTTGGGAGCGGCGCCGGGCCCTCTGGTCGGTACCGTGCTAGCCGACCTCCTCGCCCAGGTGATCGACGGGCGGCTTCCCAACGAGCGCGAGGCGCTGCTCGACGCCATCCGGACCAAGTCCAAGACCAGATCCAAGCGCAGTCTTGGCCTGCCTGAGGACCAGTCCTGACTCGCAGATCAGCTCCGACTCGCCGTGTGGGCGTGAGGGTTACCGTTTCCTCTCGGTGAGGGGCTTGCCGCCTCACCTCCCAGTCTCATGAGTTGGACGAAACGGTCGATGACCCGCGCCGTGGCGCCCCAGACGGGTGGGTCGGTGTCATAGAAGGGGATGTGGTCCACCTTATTGCGCCAGGCGTAGTCGCGCCCTTGCGGGACCAGCGCCCAAGGGAAGTCGTCGGGAAACTCGCGAAGCAGGGAGATCTCGTAGCGCTGTGGCTCGTGCGAGAGGAACCATGCGAGCGGGATCCTGAACGTGTGCTCGACCTCGTCGGGGCTGAAGCTATCCCCATAGTTTGCTATCGTGCCCACGAAGGCATGGAGCGTCGAGCCACCGGGTCCCTCGATGCCACCGAGGTCTGAGAGGAGCTGTATCTGCGAGGGAGCGACAAGAAGCTCCTCGGCTGCCTCGCGCAGGGCAGCCTCCTGTGGCCGCTCCCCAGCCTCGATGGAGCCTCCCGGCAGGCAGACCTCCCCGGGCTGGGTGGTAAGCGAGCGCGCCCGTCTCTCGAAGAGCACGTCATAGCTACCGTCTTTCTCACTGGCATCGACGAGCGACACGAGTACGGCGGCCCCGCGCCTCTTGCTCTGCCATCGCGCGAGCCCGCGCTCGAGCCGTCGTCTGATGTCCATGCCGCCTCCCGCTCACGTCGTTGGGGTCCATCACGTAGGATGGGTAAATGATAGCGCTATGGTAGATTATAGGATCGTTCGAGTGGGGAGGATCGGGCGATGAGACTCGAACGATATCCGTCCCATGATCTCCAGACGGGCGGGGCTTTGCCACTCGCAGCTGCCCTTTGCAGTGTACAGTGTCGAATTGACTTGATGGAGATCGCTCGTGCCCACATTTCTGTCGTACCTAATCAGGTACCTCTCGGTGCGCTCACTGTCATGCATAGGTGTATGGCTGCTTGTCCGTTGGTGTGAGTGGGTCCCCTAACGAGCCATGGCGGTATTCTGGGCGAGACGGGCATCTATTGCGCCACGTATAACACGAGCCCACATCGGCGAGATGTTCTTGAACGTTGTGTGTGCCCGCATCGCATCCATGCCCATAGTAAGTGCCATGCGCCCAAACACCTCGTCTGCAAACGAATTCGTGATACTGTCCACGCCCGAGAAATCAAACGTGACGACCTCTGCTGCGGAGATGACCTTTGGAAAGATCTGGTCATAGGTCACCCTGCCCGCTACGCGCGTAATCAATGCCTGACCAAAATCTGCCATCGAGATGACCATCTGACCCTCCTATCCCTCTTCTGTCATACCTAACGTATTACATACCCCAGTCGCAACCATCGTCATTCCTAACAACTTACCACAGTGGGTTGGATTCGACATATCGACCATTTGCGGGATCCCATCGGGCTGGTTTGCTCTCGCCTCCATCATGCATATCGGAATCAAAAATTTCCCTCTCTGTCTCTGGTATGCGCATGACTATCAGGGTGCCCGGGTAGTATAGGCCGTCCATGGTCTCGGTCCCGTTAGAGGACACATGGATGGCAGACCCTCTGGTAACAGTCCATACGTGGCCCTCTGTGACCTTCGCCAGGCGAGCGGCAAAGGCGAGCCCCATACCGCCGCTCACCTTATTTGTGCCCACCTCCGAACAGCCAAACCACTCACCGGTCTTAGCCTCGAATGCTAGGGTAACGAGCTCATTTATAGGATCGTTCGAGTGGGGAGGATCGGGCGATGAGACTCGAACGACATCCGTCCCATGATCTTCAAATGGGCGGGCTTTGCCACGTGTAGCCACTCTTTGTCACGCGCCTTTTCGCGCAGGCGGTCTTCCGACTCGTGTAAGCATGGCAGGCACAGTGCTTCGACTCTCAGGCTCCATCCGCGCCAAATCGCGCCAAATTGCGCCAAAACGCGCCACATGGGATATGTTGGCGCAAATAGGAAGCTCGTCGACGAAGGTGTTATCGCGCCGGTGGGCAACGGCCGGGCGCGGAGGTATGTGCCAGCTGGACAACACGTCACATAGCTATGCCGGTCAGCGATATGAGCCCGTTCTGTGGGCCACGTCTCGCAAATCTCCCTTGGTGGCATGGGCCTGCATGGAGGTCCGGACGAGGCCTTGTTGTCGATCGGAGTCGCCGAGGATCTCACTCGAACGACATCCGTCCCATGATCTCCAGACGGGCGGGGCTTTGCCGTCGAGATGGCGTGGATTATTCATGACGAGAAAATCAGCTGGTCTTGTCAGGCCTTAACGACTATAGTCTATCTCAAATCGAAGAGCGAGGCCAAACCTGTGAGGCGGAAGGTAGACGCAGCACGCGCGTACAGAGATTCCGAGGTGCTGAGATTCGGGACGAGATGCGAGGCGTTGAGTGGACCGCTGAGGGCGCACCGAACGGACCTGTGAGGTCTTACTAGGCTGCGACGTAAGGCACGCGTTAGCTGCCGGGGATGTGATGGCATCCCAAAAGTGCGCGGGCAGCTCTGCTCGCGAATCAAGGTGGCACCGCGGACTGCTGCACCTCATGGGTCCGTCCTTGACGTCCGGTTACAGTGGATTGTCGGGGATGGGCTTTTTTGTCCCCGCACAGGGGAGGTCGAGGAATGTATCCGTCCTTGGAGGAAGTCCGGCGCATCGCTGCGTCTGGTGACTACCGACGCGTTCCCGTGAAGCGGGAGCTACTGGCAGATGACTTCACCACAATAGGGGTATTGAGGGCGTTGCGCGCGACGAGCGCCCATGTGTTTTTGCTCGAGAGCGCGGAGCCTGGTCAGCACGCGGGCCGATACTCCTTTCTGGGCTTTGCGCCCAGCATGGAGCTGAGCTGCCTTGACGGCACGCTGAGGGTTCGTCGTGACGTCGAGCTTGCCGGGGCCGATCCCGCAGTTGAGGTCCACCAGGTAGATCATCCGGGAGACTATCTCCGCCGGCTCATTGACGAGAACCGCACGCCGCGACTCGAGAGCTTCCCTACGTTCACGGGCGGTCTTGTGGGCTATTTCTCCTATGACTACCTCAAGTACTCTGAGCCCACGCTGCGACGCAAGGGCCTGGGGCAGGAGGACTTCCTCGACATGGACCTCATGCTCTTTGACGATGTCATTGCCTTTGACAGCTATCGCCAGCGCGTCATACTCATGACGGGCGTCCGCACGGACGACGTTGACGCGTCCTTTACCCGCGCCGGCGCACGTCTCGATGCCATGGAGCGCCTCATTCGCACGGGCAGGCGCAGGAACTTCGAGCCGCTGCGCCTTAAAGGTGAGCTCACACCGCAGCTTAGCGAGGCACAGTGGAAGCGCATGGTCGAGGTCGCGAAGGGCCACATCTACGAGGGCGACATCTTCCAGGTAGTGCTCTCGAACCCTATCTCTGCCCCGGCAGAGGGGAGCCTCCTCGACTGCTACCGGCTTCTGCGCTCCGAGAACCCCTCTCCCTACATGTTCTATCTCAGCTCGGATGACGTGGAGATCGCAGGCGCGAGTCCCGAGACCTTAGCCAGGCTCGAGGATGGCACACTTTATACCTATCCGCTCGCGGGTACCCGCCCGCGCGGCGCCACCAAGGATGAGGACGAGGCTCTCGCCCGGGAGCTCCTCTTGGACGAGAAGGAGCTTGCCGAGCATAACATGCTCGTCGACCTCGGCCGCAACGACCTTGGTCGGCTCGCCAAGCTTGGTAGCGTGAGGGTCGAAAGCTACCTTGAGGTCCTGCGCTTTAGCCACGTCATGCACATCGCATCGTCCGTCTCGGCTACCATCGCCGACGGCTGCGACGCCGTGGACGTGATCGACGCGGTCCTTCCGGCAGGTACGCTCTCGGGCGCTCCCAAGCTCCGCGCCTGCCAGATCATCCAGGAGCTCGAGGGCGCGAAGCGTGGCATCTACGGTGGCGCCATCGGCTACATGGACCTCTCGGGCAATCTCGATACCTGTATCGGCATACGGCTCGCATACAAGAAGGACGGCCGGGTCTGCGTCCAGTCAGGAGCCGGCATCGTGTCCGACAGCGTGCCCGGGCGCGAGTTTCAGGAGTGCCAGAACAAGGCCCGGGCTGTCCTGGACGCGCTTTGTAAGGCGCAAGGAGGCATCGACTGATGATCATCCTCATCGACAACTACGATAGCTTCACCTATAACCTCTACCAACTCTTGGGAAGCGCTCGTCCTGACGTCAGGGTCATCCGCAACGACGCGATGGGCGTAGCCGAGCTCAAGGGCCTCGAGCCGGATGCGCTCGTTCTCTCTCCCGGTCCGGGACGCCCCGATGAGGCGGGCGTCTGTGAGGCGGCCGTGCTCGCCCTCTCGGGCGTAGTTCCCATCCTTGGGGTGTGCCTTGGACATCAGGCCATCTGCGAGGCCCTTGGTGCCACCATCGTCCACGCCGAGCAGATCACACACGGTAAGTCGTCGCTCGCTACACTCGACGAGGGCTCACGGCTCTTTGGTGGCATCGGACCGACCGCACGGGTCGGACGCTACCACTCGCTCGAGGTCGACCCCAAGAGCCTGCCCGCCTGCCTGCGCGTAAGCGCCTCGACCGAGACGGGCGAGGTCATGGCTGTGGAGCACCTGAGCCATCCTACCTTTGGCCTGCAATTTCACCCCGAGTCCATTCTCACGCCGTCGGGGGAGAAGATCGTGCGCAACTTCATGAGCCTCATCGAGTGAGGGCGCTGCGCTTTCGGCACCACGCGGGGACGCCCAGTCTTACCCCACGGGCCCGTCCCCGCCCCACAAGCCCGCCCCACGCTCGTCACGCGGGGGTCGGGTGATGACACGACCCATCAACAGGAGGAATCGACCATGATCAAGGAAGCCATAGACAAGATAGTTCAGCACGGGGACCTCAGCTACGACGAGGCCTATACCACGATGCGAGAGATCATGGGCGGGAAGACCTCGCCCACCCAGAACGCGGCGTTTCTTGCCGCCCTCTCGACGAAGTCCACCAAGGCCGAGACCATAGACGAGATATCCGGTTGTGCCGCCGCGATGCGCGAGCTGGCCACGCCCGTGCCGCACCCCGGCATCGAGACGCTCGAGATCGTGGGGACGGGAGGGGATCGCTCCGGTACCTTCAACATCTCGACGACTGCGGCGCTGTTGTGCGCGGCGGCAGGTGCGAAGGTCACCAAGCATGGCAACAGGGCCGCCAGCTCGCAGTGCGGCACCGCAGACTGTCTCGAGGCGCTCGGTGTGAACCTTTGCCAAGACCCCGAGAGGGTCCTGGCGGAGCTTGGGGGTTGCGGTATCGCGTTCCTCTTTGCCCAGAGCTACCACGCGGCCATGGGCTACGTCGGCCCCATCCGCAGGGAGCTGGGCTTTCGTACCGTCTTCAACATCTTAGGCCCGCTCACGAACCCCGCACGCCCCACATACTTCCTGCTCGGCGTCTACGACGAGTATCTCGTTGAGCCAGTGGCTAAGGTCCTCGCGAAGCTCGGGGTGAGACGCGCCTACGTCGTCTATGGCACGGACCGCATGGACGAGATCTCCCTGTCAGCGCCCACCGCCGTCTGCGAGCTCAAGGAGGGCTATTACCGCAGCTTCACCCTGCAGCCTGAGGACTTTGGCCTCAAACGCTGCAAGAAGGAGGATCTCCTGGGCGGGACGCCTGCTAAGAATGCCCAGGCCGTGCGTGACATCCTTACAGGCAAGCTTGATGGGCCCAAGCGCGACGTGGCGCTCCTCAACGCCGGAGCGGCGCTTCACGTCTGCGGCGTAGCCGACTCCGTGGCAGAGGGCATCGAGGTCGCACGGGAGCAGATCGCAAGCGGAAACGCGATACGGACGCTCGATGCCTTTATCAGGCAGAGCAACGCGTGAGGGGCAGGGCTGCCATGGGAGCGCACATGACGAACGGAGAGGAGAGCATCCTTAAGAGAATTGCGGCGAGGACCTGTGAGCGCGTCGCTGCCGAGAAGGTGGCCCACCCGCTGGCAACGTTGGCTGCCGCCGCTGAGGAGCGGGCCGCCAAGGAGCGAGCGGCACATCTCGCCCCCAGCTTTTCCCTCCCGTTCGAGAGGGCGCTTCGCGCGCCTGGTCTGAGCCTCATCTGCGAATGCAAGAGGGCAAGCCCCTCAAGGGGGCTCATCGCCGCCGACTTCGATCCGGTGGGTATCGCGCGAGAGTACGAGGACGCGGGCGCCGATGCCATCAGCTGCCTCACTGAGCCCTTCTGGTTCCAGGGGGCAGACGAGCACCTCGAGAGGGTTGCCCAGGCCGTTTCGATCCCCGTCCTTCGCAAGGACTTCGTGGTGGACGAGTACATGATCTACCAGGCAAAGGCCATTGGTGCCGACGCGGTGCTCCTCATCTGCGCAATTTTAGGCGACGCCCAGCTCAAGGCATACATAGGGCTCTGCGAGAGGCTTGGCCTCACGGCGCTGGTGGAGGCCTACGAGCCCGAGGAGCTGTCGCGTGCGCTCGAGGCGGGAGCGAGGGTGGTCGGCGTGAACAACCGCGATCTGCACAGCTTCGAGGTTGACTTTGGCCGCAGCATCGAGCTTAAGCCCATGGTCGGGCCTGATCGGGTCTTTGTCTCGGAATCAGGGATACGCGACGCCCGTGACCTGAGGCGCCTCGCTGAGGCCGGTGTGGATGCCGTGCTCGTCGGAGAGGCACTCATGCGTCGGACAGACAGGTGCGCGGCACTCGACGAGCTGAGAGGAGGCCTCTCATGAGGGACAGAGAAGCGACCGGCGCACGTGCCCATGAGCTGCTCGCGACGTCGGGAGGCGCCTTGCGTGTCAAGCTCTGTGGCATGTCTCGAGACGAGGACATTGCGGCGGTCAACGATGCGGAACCCGACCTTTGCGGCTTTGTCATCAACTTCCCTCGCTCGCCCCGCAGTGTCTCTCCCGAGTCGCTCGGACGGCTGGTGGGTGAGCTTGACGAGACGATCCTTGCGGTTGGCGTCTTCGTGGACCAGCCGACTGCATTCGTGGCTCAGGTCGCCCACGATCTTGTGGATGTGGTGCAGTTGCACGGATCGGAGCGAAACAGCTACATCACCCGCCTGCGCACCCTGACAGACGCCCCCATCATCCAGGCATTTCGCGTTCGCACGAACGCCGACGTCATGCGTGCGAACGCATCTTTTGCAGACCTCGTGCTGCTCGACAACGGCTGGGGGACGGGGAGGTCCTTCGACTGGTCGCTCATCGGGGGTATCAGGCGTCCCTTCATGCTTGCGGGCGGTCTCACAGCGGACAACGTGGCGGGAGCGATTAGGTCCCTCTCGCCCTGGGGGGTCGACATGAGCTCGGGCATCGAGACGGATGGACGTAAGGACCCACAGAAGATCAAGGCCGCGACCCAGGCGGCGAGAGGAGCTTTGCGATGAGTAACTCAACGCATTCGAGAGGACGCTTTGGTATCCATGGGGGTCAGTACATCCCCGAGACGCTAATGGGTGCGGTCATCGAGCTTGAGGAGGCGTATGGCCGCTACCACGCTGACCCGACCTTTACCGCAGAGCTTACGGGTCTGCTCGACAACTACGCGGGCAGGCCGTCTTTGCTCTATCTCGCGCACAACATGACCGAGGACCTGGGAGGCGCTAAGATCTACCTCAAGCGCGAGGACCTCAACCACACGGGTGCGCATAAGATCAACAACGTGCTCGGTCAGGCGCTCCTCGCCAAGAGGATGGACAAGAGACGTCTCATCGCCGAGACCGGGGCAGGGCAGCACGGCGTGGCGACCGCGACCGCAGCGGCCCTCATGGGCATGGAGTGCGTGATCTACATGGGCGTGAGGGACATGGAGCGTCAGGCACTCAACGTCTATCGCATGCGCCTTCTGGGCGCCGAGGTCCGAGGCGTCTCATCAGGCACCGGTACCCTCAAGGACGCGGTGTCCGAGACCTTCCGCGAGTGGGCCAGCCGCATGGACGACACCCACTACTGCCTCGGCTCCGTCATGGGGCCGCATCCCTTTCCCACGATCGTCCGCGACTTCCAGGCCGTCATCTCGCGCGAGGCGCGCCAACAGTGCCTCGACGCCGAGGGGAGGCTCCCCGACGCGGTCCTGGCCTGCGTGGGTGGAGGGTCAAACGCCATAGGCAGCTTCTACCACTTCATAGGGGACGAGGGAGTCGAGCTCATCGGCTGCGAGGCCGCCGGGCGGGGCGTGGACACCACGAAGACCGCCGCGACCATGGCCACGGGCTCGCTCGGCATCTTCCACGGGATGAAGAGCTACTTCTGCCAGGACGAGTATGGCCAGATCGCACCTGTGTACTCCATCAGTGCGGGTCTTGACTACCCGGGCGTCGGCCCCGAGCATGCGATGCTGCGTGACTCGGGTCGCGCCCGCTACGTGGCCGTAACGGACGATGAGGCCGTCGGTGCCTTCGAGTACCTCTCGCGCACGGAGGGCATCATCCCTGCCATCGAGAGCGCGCACGCGCTTGCCTATGCCATGAGTCTCGCATCCACCATGCGTGCGGACCAGATCATCATCGTCACGCTCTCGGGCCGTGGCGACAAGGACGTGGCGGCCATCGCCCGCTACAGGGGGGAGGACCTTCATGAGTAGGGACGTGGCGGCAAGACGAGAGGAGGGCGTTCGCATGGGTGGAGTGGCATCAGCCTTCACCGCCGCCGACGGTAGTCGAAAGAAGGCCTTCATCCCGTTCGTCACCTGTGGGGATCCATCCATTGGTCTTACCGAACAGGTCGTGAGGGCCATGGAGAGGGCCGGGGCGGACCTCATTGAGCTGGGCATACCGTTCTCGGATCCCACGGCCGAGGGGCCGACGATCCGGGAGGCCAACGTTCGCGCCCTCAAAAACCATGTCACCACCGACGAGGTTATCGATATGGTGGCGCGACTTCGCTCGGGGGGCCTCGGGGTCCCTCTGGTCTTCATGACCTATGCCAATATGCTCTTCTCCTATGGGCTCGAGCGCTTTGCCAAGCGCGCCGCAGAGGCTGGCGTCGACGGTGTCGTGCTGCCCGACGTCCCCCACGAGGAGAAGCAGGAATTTATGGGTCCGCTTGGGGCGGAGGGTCTCGATCTGGTGTCCCTGGTCGCTCCGACCTCACACGATCGCATCAAGGAGATTGCCTCCGACGCCCAGGGCTTCGTGTACGTCGTGAGTTCGCTGGGCGTCACGGGCGTGCGCTCCAAGATCGTCACCGACATCCCCGCGATGGTAAGGCTCGTTCGCGAGGCGAACCCCACCATCCCGACAGCCGTGGGCTTTGGTATCTCCACGCCCGAGCAGGCCGCCACTCTGGCTGGCGAGTCCGACGGCGCCATCGTGGGCTCGGCCATCGTCAGGCTCTTGGCACGGCATGGAGCAGATGCCGTGCCCTATGTCGAGGACTACGTGCGAGAAATGGCGAAGGCGACGCATGGGGCCTAGCGGATCCCGTGTGAGCGCGCATGCGCAGGGAAGTCCCCGTACCATCCTGTGTGCTATGGTCATGGAAAAGCGGTGTCCAGGAGTCGTGGGAGGTATTCGTGATGGCAGATCAGGAGGGGAGAGGGGGCCTCTGCACGCCGACGCGCTGGCGACTCATCGTGTCGGGGGTGCTTCTGGCCGCCTGCCCTCTGCTCGTGCTCCTCTTTGAACGTTTTGGCGAGGCGCTGTCTGGTGGCTATCGCCCGTTCTCAAAGGGACTCCTTTCCCTTCAGGCGACCGTCGCGAGCGTCGCGCCCTTCGCGCTGTGGGACTTTCTCGTCGTGGGCTTTGCCTTGGCCGCACTTTTCACCCTCGTTCGTCGTGTCGTACGAAGGCGTCCCTTGCTGCCGTGGCTCTCTGTCGTCCTTTTGGTCAGCTCCGCGACGCTCTTCCTCTTTGTGTCGGGTTGGGCGCTCAACCACTACGCACCCTCGCTTGCCAACGAGATCGGTCTTGAGGTGGGGGCGTACACAGACGATGAGCTTGCGGCGACGACCAGACACTACCTTGAGCGGGCCGCAGTGCTGGCCCCCTCGGTTCCCAGGGGTGAGGATGGCGAGCTTCTGAGGCAAGACTTCTATGAGTTGGCGCGTATCGCAGGTGGCTCGTACCGTGAGCTGTCGGAAAGCTATGGCATCTTCGAGGGATCTCAGGCGCCCGTGAAGGCCCTCTTGCTGCTGGGGGAGCCGCTGCTTCTCAGTGGGCACGTGGGAATCTTCTTCTCTCCTACGGGGGAGTCGAGTGTGCCGGTCAACTGTGCGGTAGCGGACCTGCCGTTCACGATGTGCCACGAGGCCGCGCATCGCATGGCCATCGCGCGCGAGCAGGAGGCGAACTTCGCCGCCTTTCTCGCCTGCACTACAAGTGACGACGTGAGGTTTTCCTACTCGGGCTACTATAGCGCCTTCTCCTTTTGCTACGGCGCCCTGCGCCGGAGCGATCCCGACCGTGCAGCCCGCCTGCTCGACGAGGTGCGCACATCTGGCCTCGATGCTGGTGTCGGTCTCGTGCTTGCTGACCTCGTGGCGACGGGCAGGCACTACGATGCCTATGAGGGATGGTTCGGAAGGGTCGGCAGTGCCGTCAATGATGGCTACCTTCGGAGTTTTGGCGAAAGGGAAGGCGTCAAGTCATACGGTCTAGTGGTCGACTACCTGATAGCGTGGGATAGGCGATGAGTTCCTTGTTGCCTGAGGATGTCGCAGCGCACTTCGCCGTCGCGCCTCACCAAAAGGCGCACTCTGTATGCGGGCAATCACGCAGAATGCGCTTTTCCGTGAGGGTCCGTACCCAGACTGCGCTTTTCCGTGAGGTCCAACGCAAGGCGCGATCGCAGAATGCGCCTTTCCGTGAGGTCCAACGCAAGGCGCGATCGCAGAATGCGCTTTTCCGTGGGGTCCAACGCGCAGACTGCGCTTTTCCGTGGGGTCCAACGCACAGACTGCGCTTTTCCGTGAGGGCCCGTACCCAGAATGCGCTTTTCCGTGAGGGTCCGTACCCAGAATGCGGTTTTACGTGAGGGTCCGCTCGTAGAATGCGCTTTTCCGTAGAATGCGCTTTTCCTCACCTGGGCAAACGCGGAGGCACCTCACGGAAAAGCGCACTCTGGACGGGAGACGTGACGGAAAACCGCACTCTGCGGCTGCACCTCACCAAAAGGCGCACTCTGTGTGCGGGCAGTCACGCAGAATGCGCTCTTTCCGTGAGGGCCCGTACCCAGAATGCGCCTTTCCGTGAGGTCCAACGCACAGAATGCGCTTTTCCGTGAGGTCCAACGCACAGACTGCGCTTTTCCGTGAGGGCCCGTACCCAGAATGCGCTTTTCCGTGAGGGTCCGTACCCAGAATGCGGTTTTACGTGAGGGTTCGCAGCCAGAATGCGCTTTTCCGTAGAATGCGCTTTTCCTCACCTGGGCAAACGCGACGGCGCCTCACGGAAAAGCGCACTCTGGGCCAGCGGCTCACGGAAAAGCGCACTTTGGACGGGAGACGTGACGGAAAACCGCACTCTGTGCCGGCACCTCACGAAAAAGCGCACTTTGGGCCGCGTCCCCACTTCGCGCCTCACGGAAAAACCGCACTCTGCATTCTATGCATGTTATGTGCCGCTTCCCATAGGGTGTCCGATCTCTCGTTGGGGTAGGGGCACGACGGCTAAGTTATGGCTGGTACGGTATGTAACAATCCGACTGCATGCGTGTCTTACTTGCAGCAACTGCGAGACGTTACAGCTGGTACGATCGGTATGGATGAGGGAGGCTGTGATGGCAGCATTCGACGAAGCCATTCTGGAAGAGAATCGCCGCCGCATCATCAGGTACTTCGAGAGTGGCGCGCGCGAGCTGCAGGGTCCCGGGACCCTTGGCACCGAGGTTGAGCACTTCGTGATCGCGGATGACGGAAGGCCCGTCACCTATGAGCCCGAAGATGGCCTCATTGGCATACGAGACGTGCTGGGGCACATCGAACGGCTCTATCCCGAGCACACCCGCAACGAGCAGGGTGACCTGCTGGGTCTTGGTGGTCCTGAGGGCACGGTCACCCTGGAGCCTGCGGCGCAGATCGAGGTCAGCGTCGCGCCGCATGTGGCGGTGGCTGACGTCATGGCGGGCTATCGCCTGTTTCGCGAGCGTGTGGACCCCTACCTTGCTAAGCATGGTACCCGTCTCCTGAGCGTGGGCTACCATCCAACGCGCAGAGCTCGCGAGCTCGCTCTTATCCCCAAGTCTCGCTATGACTTCATGGACCGTTACTTCGCCCACATAGGTCTGCACGGCGAGCGCATGATGCGGGCATCTGCCTCAACGCAGGTCTCGGTGGACTTCTCGAGCGAGCGGGACGCCGTCCGCAAGCTGCGTGTTGCGTCGGCGTTGGCCCCCGTGCTCACGGCCATCGCGGACAACACGCGCGTGTTCGAGGCGGAGGCCAACCATGTCCCCCTCACCCGCCTGCGGCTCTGGCGTGACGTGGACAACGCGCGCTGCGGAACTATACCCAATGTCTTCAGCGACGGCTTTGGCTTTGGGGACTACGCGGACTGGCTGCTTGGGACTCCGCCCATCTTTGTGACGCGACCCTCTGTGAGGGGCACCTCTCCTTCCCGCGTGCGGGAGGCATTCGATCTGCCGTCATCACTCATGTATGCCGATGCTCCCATGGGCACGCAGGACATCGAGCATCTGGTGTCGATGTTCTGGCCAGATGCGCGCCTCAAGCGCTTTGTGGAGATCCGCCCGGCAGACGCCCTGCCCGAGCAGGGGGTGGCCGGCTACACGGCCCTCATCAAGGGCCTCTTCTACTTCGAGTCCTCCCTGCGCGCCGTCGAGGACGCACTGGGCGTGGAGGGCGGGTCCTGGAGGTTGCGCGCCGCCGACGTCGAGAAGGCCATCGCTTCGGTCAATCGACGAGGGTTTGGTGGCGTGCTGTATGGCCTGCCGCTTTCGGAGTGGGAGGACCTGCTCTTCTCGCAAGCGCGTCAGGCGCTCGACGACAACGAGGGCGGACTCCTCGACTGGCTCGAGGGGTTTGCCCATGACAAGGACTGGTGGCAGACAGGTGAGCGTCTATGAGACAGGTCCCATCGCTTGCTGTCCCGTCCCGCTCAAGGGAAGTTCCCATCGCGGATACCCACTGCGCCTGGAATCTCGTCGCGCCCAGGCGCTCTCGCCCCTCTACGAGTACAGCCTCGCAGAGGGGCGAGGCACGCCCAAAACAGGCTACACCACGCTGAACGTCATCCCTGCCGTCCCCTAAGGAGGCGCTGAACAAATCGAACGAGAGGAATCGTTGGATTGCGTTTGGCAGGTCGGGATGACTCTACGGTAGGTTGGTCTGGTTTGTTCAGCGCCTCCCTACGTTTCCCAGACGCGCTCGGCGATGCGCCTGACGAGCGCGATCTTGGCCCACTGCTCGTCCTCGCTCAGCTCGTTTCCCTCTTCGGTGGACGAGAAGCCGCACTGCGGCGAGAGACGCAGGCGCTCCAGGGGTACATAGCTTTCAGCCTCGCGTATGCGCGCGATGACGCTGTCCTCGTCCTCGAGCTCGGGGAACTTTGAGGTCACGAGACCCAAGACGACGATCTGGTCCTTGACGTGGGCGAGGGGAGCGAAGTCTCCGGCGCGATCCGTGTCATACTCCAAGAAGAAGGCGTCATAGTTGGCACCACCCAGGAGCACCTCTGCCACGGGGTCATAGCCGCCCGATGAGAACCAGGTGGAGCGGAAGTTGCCGCGGCAGACGTGGGTGGTGATGGCCATGTCGGCAGGCCTCGCCTCGAGGATTGCGTTGATGGTCGCCACGTACCTCCTTGTGACCCCGTCGAGATCGATACCTGCCTCCTCGTAGGCCCTGCGCTTCCGGACGTCGCAGAACTCGCCCCAGCTCGTGTCATCAAACTGCAGGTAGCGACAGCCGAGGTCGTAGAAGGCCCTCACGGCGTCCTGGTAGGTGGCGACAATATCGTCAAAGAGCACCTGCTCGTCTTGGTAGCGCTCGATGGGATCGAAGGTTGCCTTTCCACGCACGCAGGGAATGAGATGTAGCATCGAGGGGGAGGGAATCGTCATCTTCGTGGGGTAGTTACCCGCTATCTTGCGCAGCTTGGCATAGTGTGCAAGGAAGGGGTGATCGCCGAGGCCGATCCTGCCCGTGAAGCGCAGCTGGGCACCCTTGGGCTTGGGACCTTTGAACTCGACGGACCAGTCTGTCGTGTCGATGCGCTCGACGCCCTCGAGCCCCTCGAGAAAGTCGAGATGCCACATGGCGCGGCGGAACTCCCCGTCGGTGACGGCGCGAAGGCCAGCGGCCTTCTCTTTCTCGACGAGCTCGGCTATGCACTCATCCTCAACGGCGGTGAGCTCGTCGTGCGAGATGTCGCCTGTGACAAAGGCGGCACGGGCCTTCCTAAGACGGGCGGGGCGCAAAAAGCTGCCGACGATGTCATAGGCGTAGGGTGGTTGCTTGAGGGCTGCCATGAGCTTTCCTTTCGTCTGGGACTGACGACACTGAGACGATCTAAGTATGAAGGCATCTCCTGCCTGTCAGAGCGTCTGTTTTCGCATAAGCGGTCATCTGATGGAACGATAGCGCAGGTGTCCACGAGTCATAGCGTCCACGAACCATCCGTGTCGATCACGATGGAGGTCGCCTTGCGACTCGAGAAGCCGTCTGGACCTAGTGCCTGCCTGAGGCCGTCACGAAGGGTCGCGACAATCACGTCTTGCTCCTCATTGGCCCTGATACGCCTGAACGGAAGACCGATCTTGTCGAATATCCCGTCCTTCATGCGATCACGCTGTGCCTGTCGTCCCCGGTCGTTTTGAGCCTCGTCCAACTCAAACGCCGCGAGTGGGCTGTTGTCTATGTGACGGAACAGCATGAAGTCCACGTGTGCCGAGGTGCTGACGAACCGCTCCTCCTCGGCCAGCCAGCCCGAACCTACCATCCCGCCGTCTTTTGGGACGAGCAGCTTCAAGGGGTAGTTTCTACACCATCCAATACGCCCGAGCATCCCTGTGGACTCGATCGTCTTCTTGAGCAGAACCTCGACCTGTACCTCAAAATACTGATCAGACGTGTTCTCCTGCATTTGTTTCAGAAAGGCGTCTCGCTCCCCAGATGAGTCCGAGTACAGGTAGGGGAACACCGGCCGTACCCTCGATCGCTCGATCGGGCCGCTATGGTATTCGATGTAGCGTCTCAGGTCGGCGATGCTGCCCTCCCCGTTGGTCGCGTCCCGTGTCGCTATGAGCCACAGGCAGCTTTGCGCCCTAGACACCGCCACATTTACCAGATTCGGGTTGTTGAGGAGGTCCGTTGGCTGACTGGCGGTTGTGACGAGCGCCATAGCGGCCTTCTCGCGACCCTGGTACTCGCGCACGGCGCCTACCTCGAGTTGCGTCGAAGCTGTATCGGGCAGGTCTGACAGGCACTCTCGTATCCCGTCCGCCTCCTTGCGATATGGGGTTGCCACCCCGATGTCGCTTGCGCTGAAACGTGCCAGGAGCTGCGGAAGGACGTCTTCCTTAAGGATTCTGACCTGGGCTTTGCCGTAGTCGCCTAGCCCCTCCCCGCGCTCGGTACCGAGCGAGCATCCGAGTGCGGGAGCGTCTCCCTGGGCGCCTGTCTCGCTCATCACCATGAGCTGTCCACCATAGAACTGACGGTTGCAGAAGCCGATGATGTCAGGAGCGCAGCGATAATGCTCTCTGAGCAGGGTGCATGGAATTCTATGCTCCTTGTTCGAACGAGAGATCTCGCCCAAGCAGTCCAAGAGACTATGCGTGGAATATTCATAGGAACTCGGTAGGTCTCCCAGCGAGCATGCCTGAGCGCTTTTGGCGTGCTCGGCAGACAGCACGCAGGGGAGCTGGTTTCTATCGCCTACCACGACGGCGCGCCTTGCCGAGGACAGCGCAAGAAAGCCCGTGAGCAGATCGACCTGTGATGCCTCGTCGATTATCACGTAGTCAAAGGGGAGGCCACCCTTTCCGAGCTGCTTGCGCGCGTCATGGGTCGTGGAGCTGATTACGGGGTACTCCCCTCGAAACTCCTCGGGCTCTTTCATGGGATCTTCGAAGTGGCGACGCGTCCTTCCCATGCCTCGACCAAAGCGGTCGTAGAGCGCAGCCTGGAAGAGTTCTCTTGAGCGCGCAGTGACGGCTTGGATTGCGAGACCCGCGTTGTGTGTGGCGAGAAAGCCCTCGTCCGATTCGACGGCGTCCCTCATGAGACTCAAGTCGTGCTGGTAGAGGGTACTGTCTACCTTGATCTCTAGATCAACGCCTGCGGAGCCGTAATCTCTCCACCTGCCGATGCCCCACATGAGGGCATAGCGTATCCTGCTCAGGAGAGGTATGCGGCGGCCTGCGTTGGCGCAGGCAACAACCTCGTCGTGCAGCTCGCGTAATCGCGAGGGACTCAGCTGCCCTTTGCAGGTGAGTGTGTCTACGGTGCTTCCCTCACCAAAGTGTGAGTACTCAAGCTCGAGATCGCGCAGGCGTTCGCGCAAGCTCGCCACCTTGCGTTGCCTCCCATACACCTCACGTAGTAGCTTGCTGCCCGCATTCACCTCGTCTGCCAGCTGCTTCTGCTCGCTGCGCGTCCGCTTCCATCTCAGGATGCTTACGGGATATGACTTCAGCCTGTCCTGCTTCCTTACGAAGTCCCTCTGCTGGTCGCGTCGTCCCATTTCTGCTACCAGAAAGCCCATGCCCTCATGCCTGAGTTTCTCCACGACGTTGTTTGTGGCGGAGTCGTTTGAAGAGACGACCAAGACCGTCTTGTCTCTCACGACGAGGTTTGCGATGATGTTGAGGATCGTCTGGGTCTTGCCCGTGCCAGGTGGGCCTTGGATTACTGAGATCCTATTGTCAAGTGCGGCGTCTATCGCGTCCATCTGACTGAGGCTCGAACCAAATGGCAGGATGACCGGCCCCGCGTCAGCACGGGGCGCTCGAGGTGGGCTGGGTTTCACGAGAAAGGAGGAGGCGAGGCTTCGAACGGAGTCATTGGCAAGAGACTTCAACTGATTGAACAGGTGATTTCTGGCTGGTTCGTCCCCATCGGTAGGGCGGGTGGCGATCGAGACGTCAAGGAGATACCTGAAGAGTGATGAACCCCTGACGAGGGATTCCCTCGCGACAGTCGCGTCTTTTTGATAGGTATGCCGCTTACCCCGCTCGTCTATGACAAGCGTCTGTAGCGAATAGTCCGGGTTGCTGGTAGACACCTGACGTGCGATGCGTCGTGGATTCAGGTAGCGATCATTGCCCACCCAGTAGCAGAAGCGATCCTCGATAGGGGCCTCCTTCTCCCTGACGAGGGCGACCATGTCGCTTCCATAGCTGTACTGCCGTCCTGGATTGGCGCGATATACCAGCTTATACGTATCGTCGGGCATCAACCGAGGCCGTTCTAGGAGGCTGCTCGTCTGGTCTTCGAAGCGCTTGCTGATGTTGCTATATACGTAGATCCTTTCCATCAAAAACAGACTCCCCCTCGACGGCCCACTGAGTCATGATACCGCCAAACGCTCCGTAGCACCTAGGTTCGCCCCTACACATATAGACGATGTGCATAAGCGAAGATGCGAACACACGGCATCATCGATAAACTGAAGCAAATCACAAGTCCTCGTGTGCGGTGCGCATCTATCACGGCTGCTCATACAGGCCTCGGTGGTCCTTCGGAAAGCTGTCTTTGGTCTGTCGAGGTGACGTGTTTCTATACAGCCGCGATCCTTGTCAGGTGGGACCAATGCTTCCAAAGGGATACCATGATTGTCGCGATCACACAGTCCTGCTGGTGGAAAAGACGAACGTGTCCTACGGGTCATAGGGGGATGACAATGCAAACGCTCAGCACCAAGACCTCGCAATTCTCCGATTCCGTCATACGGCGCATGACGCGTGTGTCGAATCGGTACGGTGCCATCAACCTCTCGCAGGGCTTTCCCGATTTTGACCCTCCCAGGGCGATAACAGACTGTCTGGTCGAGGTTGCCCACAAGGGGCCGCACCAGTACGCCATCACCTGGGGTGCCCAGGGCTTTCGCGAGGCGTTGGCCCGCAAGCAGACGCCGCTCATGGGCATCGGTGAGATCGATCCCGACTCCCAGGTCGTCGTAACCTGCGGATCGACTGAGGCCATGATGTGCGCGATCATGACCGTGTGCGACCCAGGGGATCGTGTGGTGGTGTTCTCTCCGTTCTATGAGAACTATGGTGCGGACACCATCCTTTGCGACTCAGTTCCCAGTTACGTCGAGCTGTACGCGCCCGAATTCAGTTTCAACGAGTCCGAGCTCGAGCATGCCTGTGCCCTGCCGCACACGAAGGCCCTCATCCTCTGCAACCCCTCGAACCCCACGGGACATGTCTTCACCCCGCAGGAGCTTTCGTCCATAGCGGACCTCGCCGAGCGGTACGACCTCTATGTGATCACGGACGAGGTCTATGAGCACATCGTCTATGCCCCCTATAGGCATGTGTACTTTGCTGGCCTGCCCGACATGGCCGAGCGCACGATCTCGTGCAGCTCGCTTTCAAAGACCTACTCCATCACCGGTTGGCGTCTTGGCTACACCATAGCACCAGCAGGGATAAGCGAGCGCATCAAGAAGGTGCACGACTTTCTGACCGTGGGTGCGGCGGCGCCGCTCATGGAGGCGGCAACGGTGGGTCTCGGGCTGCCACAGGGCTACTACGACGAGCTGTTGGCGACCTATACCCGAAAGCGTCAGCTCTTTTGCGAGGGATTGCGTCGATTGGGCATGCCTTTTGTGGAGCCACAGGGCGCGTACTTCGTGATGTGCGACATCTCGGAGGCGGGCTACGAGAACGATGAGGAGTTCGCCGTCGAGCTGGCGCGTCGTATGGGTGTGGGCGGCGTGCCTGGGTCATGCTTCTTCAATGTTCCCGAGAACCGCTTCATTCGCTTTCACTTTGCCAAGAGCGATGGCGTGCTCAACGATGCCTTGCAGCGCTTGGAGGGATGGCGGGATAGGATGGCAAGGCGCTCGCCCGGCGACGTGTAGCCTCCACCTCATCGACCTTCGGCGTACGCTATGTGATAGGCGCCAGGATTGAGAGGGGCGGCCAGGGGGAAAGGCTCCTGCCATGTTCCCGGTAACAGGCTTATTCGCTATGATGGGGACGTGGGCGTGCTTGTCGTGTCTAATGGAATGGCGGGATCGATGAACCTCGAAATGCAGTTCTGGGACGGTTTGCGCGAATGGGCATCACGGTGCCTCGACTTCTGGAAGGATGTGGGGTCGCTCGGTGCCACCAGCGGAGGCTCCAGAGGGACAGGGCTTGAGTCCCTTGGCTTCGTCACCACCGCTCTGATGTCCTACTGGCTCGTGCTTCTGATCCTCGTCGCGCGTGGCATCATCGGAATGAACGAGCAGGGGCGCTATATAGCCCATGCGGAGCGCTACGAGAGGACCATGGCAACGCTGGGAGACTCTCGCAGACGGCAGGATGGTAGGTGGGTGGCGTACTACGAGGCCTCGATAGATGGGTCAAGGCGCAGGCTTCGGTGGGAGAGCAGCCTTGAGCCGACGCCCGAGGCCAATCTTTGGTATGAGCCCGGCACGGCACACGGCTGGGTCGAGGGCAACGCTTACGACCCTCATAAGAAGTGGAGGGTGTTCGCCTTCGTGGCTCCCCTCGTCGGCGTTATCGTGTGGACAACCGTGACGCTGTATATGGCGAGGTGAGGCTGGTGGCTACCGAGAAGTATCTGCGCACCGGCAGGCTTGCACGCTGGTCTCGTCTGCGCGATCTCTGCGGGCTCATTCCGCTCGCCATCGCACTTCCCGTGTTCCTTGCCATTCTCCCGGGAAGTGGGGTGACCAGTGTCATCGGCGTGCTTGCGGTCGTGGTGATAAGTTTGGCAGTTGGCGCCTTCACGGGAATGCCAGTCCTTGCCGTCTGCTTTACCCTGTGCTCCTCCATGGTGAGTCGCACGCGTGCGGAGGCGAGGTTTGTCGCGACGCGAGACATCACCTACTACCGCGAGACGCTCAAGGGCGTGAGCCCCGCACTCCTCTCTATGGTCAGTGACCTGCGGGTGGAGCCGCGCAAGGACATAGCTGCCAGTCTTTTGAGCCTCCAGATGAGGCATATCGTCTCGTTTGGGTCTCGGGGAATCGAGGTCACGGACGCTATGGCCGACGATGTCGCCTCACTTGTTCCATCAGATGCATTTCTCGTTTCACGTCTGCGTCAGGGCGGCATATCAGCTGCAGACTTTGGGGAGTGGTCTAGGTTGGCCGAAAGGGAGGCTCTCTCCACGAGCTACCTCCTTCGCTATGGCTTTGGAGGAGCCATGAGGCTCAGTGGTTGTGCGAGCGGCTGCCTGGAGGGTTGCGCCATTCCGATGCTGTGCGTTATTGTGGCGCTCATGGTGGGCGCCCTCGCGCTCACGGGTGGGTTGGGACCTGCGTTCGAGGCGTTCTCCTCCTTCATCGCGGGACCGGGGAGGACGCGCGAGCTGGTTGCCCTCGTCGAGCATGACCCTGGCGTGCTCGTTCCCTTCATCCTCCTGTCCCTCTCACTGCTCATGGGCGTCTATGGGACCCTGTACCTGTTCGTGAACGCGATTGTGACGGCCGTGCGCAGCAGCGTCCGCACCAATGACATCCGTCGCACGGCGGCAGGCGATGTCTTGGCCGAGTGCGCCTTTGGGCTCAAGAACTATCTGAGCGACTTCACCTGTCTTTCCGACGCGGACCGAAGGGCACTCGTGCTCTGGGACGACTTCTTTGTCTACGCGGTGGTGCTCGACGTCAACGAGCGGGCGGCCCGTGAGGTGCTGCCCCTCAAGGGAGTGAGTCTCGACGAGCTGCTTGCCGCAGTGGGCGAGAGGGGCGCGGCAGATTCGGTCTCCCCAGTCTGCTCGGATGGCCTATGAGCCGACAAAGTCCGTGCGCGTGATTGCGCTCATCGAGACGCGTGGGTTCGCCCATTCGGCTACAGAAAGGGAAGGTGTACAGATGACGTTCAAGCCAAATCTCATGTTGCGTGATGGCAGGCAGATGCCTCGGCTTGGTATGGGTACCTGGCGTTTGGGTGAGGGGCTTCATCCTCGCGCCCAGGAACTCGCTGCCCTGAGGACAGGCATTGACGTTGGAATCCGTCTTATCGACACTGCCGAGATGTACGGCGACGGGGCTACTGAGGAGCTTGTGGGCGACGCCATACGGGGCGTTGAGCGCGAGGATCTCTTTCTTGTGTCGAAGGTCTGCCCACAGAATGCCAAGAGACACGACATCGAGCGGAGCCTTGATGCCACGCTCGGGCGCCTTGCCACCGACCACCTCGACCTATACCTCCTGCATTGGCGTGGCGCAATTCCCCTCGAGGAGACCGTCGAGTGCATGGAGGAGCTGGTCGAGGGTGGCAAGATCTTAGCGTGGGGTGTGTCGAACTTCGATACAGACGATATGGAGGAGCTCGCGTCCGTGGCTGGCGGCGAGCACTGTGTTGTGAACCAAGACCTGTACCACCTGGGTTCTCGTGGGGTGGAGTTCGACCTTCTCCCTTTGATGCGCAGGCGCCAGATCCCACTCATGGCCTACTGCCCACTGGCGCAGGCAGGGAGATTGAGGGGCGATCTGGTTGGGAGCGACACGGTGCGACAGACGGCCGCCGCGCACGGTTGCACGCCCATGCAGGTGCTTCTCGCCTTCGTGCTGCGCCATGAGGACATCATCGCTATTCCGAGAAGCTCGAGTGCCCAACATGTGCTCGAGAACTTCGAGGCGCGCAAGGTCGAGCTTACCGACGAGGACCTCGCGCGCCTTGATGGCGAGTTTCCCGCGCCCACCCGCAAGGTTCCCCTCGACATAGAGTGAGCTCCCGCATAGGGCGGGAGCAGGACGCTACTTGTTGATGTGGGCGAGGAGCCAGTCTGTTGATATGTTCACGACCTCGCTGTAGGCTGGCTCCTTGAAACCGTGCTTGCCGCCCTCTATGACATGCAGCTCCGCGTTGGGAAAGATCTCGGCTGCGCGCTGCGAGTAGGAGAGAGGCACGTTATCGTCAGCGTCGCCATGGAACAGGAGCACGTCGCGCGGGAAGGCGCCGATGTGATCGTAGAAATTGTAGTCCCAGCAGCTGCACAGGAAGGCCTTGCTCACCATCGTCGACATGACCTTGAAGCTGTCCGGCAAGAGCTCGCGGCTGGGACAGGCGGCGTGCACGGCGTCGTAGAGATTGAACGCGGGGTAGAGGAGCACGACGCCGCGCACGAGGTCGGCATTGGCGCGCGCCGCCATGAGGGTGATCGACGCTCCCAAGCTCGACCCCATGAGAAAGAGGTTGTTCTCGTCCACGTAGGGCTCGCGAGAGAGCTCCCAGGCCACAGACTCAAGGTCATGCTGCTCGGTGAAGAGGGACATACCTCCCGGTTGCTCGCTCGAGCTGCTGTACTGTCCCGAGCCACAGAAATCGAACACGTAGGTCACCATGCCGTTCGCTGCAGCGGTGCGCGCATAGGGCTCCATGTCACCACGGTTGGTGGAAAGCCCGTGCGAGAAGACGGCCGTCGCGCGCGGGCGTCCGTCCTCAAGGCCCTCAGGCAGGAAGAGCTTGCCGTAGATGTCCTTGTCCTCCCGCTTTCCCCACCACTCTTGCTCCCTATAGTTACCCATGCTGGTCTCCGTTTCGCATCGAGCTCGATCGTAGGCGTCAAGTATATCCGAGGCACGTGTACAGGGTAGCATGTTGTCATAGCTTGTGGCAGCTCGCCTGCGGCTGGAGATGGGCACTCCACAGCTCATTGTGGACGCTACGTGACCTCTCGTGTGCGGCACGGTGACACTGGTGCCCTGGACAGTCGGTTTCTGCACGGTCGGGCGGCTTGCCTAAGGGTGACCCCATGACATGTCATGGGGAGGCGGGAATTCAGCTTGTGAGGCCATGGCTTACGATCTTATGGGGCCTTCTCGGGGCGCGATGTGGAAGAAAATGCTTGCCGTTCTCGGGTCGAGCGTTTAAAGTGATATCAAAGCCTCATAGCCTCTTTGTGTAGGATTCCATTGTCTGTTTGGAAGGGAGAGCGTGATGAAAGATCGGGTGACTGTGAGACAGCTGCGAGGAAACCTTCTGTGGGTGATACTCGCGCTTGCTCTTCCTGCGCTTCTTGTTGCCCCGTCTTGGGCACTCGCGAAGGAGGACATCAACTCGAAGGCGTCTGCCTTCACGGTCGTGGGCGGCACCTATGACGGGAGTGAACAGGTTACGTGTAAGGCGGACTCGCTCAAGGAGGGCACAGACTATTCGGTCAAGTTTGAGGATGCCGTCAACGCCGGTACGCACGTTGCCGTCATAACGGGAATGGGCTACTACGAGGGCACACTCCTGAAGCACTACACCATTGCCCCGGCCGATGTCACCAAGGCCACGATCTCGGGCCTGGATGACGTCCACTACACGGGCCAGGAGGTTAAGCCCACCCTCACGCTCACGTACGGCCAGCTCAAGCTTAGGGAGGGCGTTGACTACACGCTCAAGTTCTCCAAGAACAAGAAAGTCGGGATGGCGGAGGTGACCGTCACGGGCAGGGGCAACTATGTCAACAGCTTTGACAGGAGCTTCCAGATACGATACAGGCATCAACTTGTGTACCGCCTCTACAACAAGTGGTCTGGTGAGCACCTCTTCACGACCGAGGCGAAGGAGTACGAGGACTGTGGTCGTCAGGGCTGGACGCAGGAGGGCGTGGCGTGGGACGCGCCAGATCCCTCCGATACCCCCGTCTATCGCCTGTACAACAAATTCAATGGGGAGCACCTCTACACCACGAGCAGGAGGGAGCATGACATTCTCGTTGCCAAGAAGTGGACGAGCGAGGGCGTCAAGCTCTACAGCGCGGGCAGCATGCCCATTTACCGCCTGTTCAACCCCTATGCGCAGGTAGGAACGCACATCTTCACCATCGAGCGCTCAGAGTACGACAGCCTGGCTGGGGTAGGCTGGCGTCAGGAGGGCGCAAAGCTCCAGGGTCTCTACGGCTGGGAGTAGCGAGGGCCTGGAGTGGCAAAAAGGGCGTTCGTGTGGCCGTAGCTTAGGGAGGCTATGGGCATCGACACAAGGTAGGGTATTCGTCTCAAAGGAGGACCTCATGAGAAAGCGACCGTTAACCCTCGTCACTGCAGTGCTGACAGCACTTCTTGTCCTGACCGTGCTGCCCACGGCAGCATGGGCGTCGACCACCCAACGGATCTATCGCCTCTACAACCAGTGGAACGGCGACCACCTCTTCACGAGGGACTCCGGCGAGCGCACGGACCTCATGGGCAGGGGCTGGAGCGACGAGGGCACCGCCTGGGAGGCCCCGGCCTCCGGCGCCAGCGTCTGGAGGCTCTACAACCCTTGGTCGGGAGAGCACCTCTACACCACCGACAAGGCCGAGTACGACGGCCTCGCCAGCCGTGGCTGGAGCCGGGAGGGCGTCTCGCTCCACAGCGGCGGGAAGGCCCCCGTCTACCGCCTCTACAACAGGTGGCTCACGGCGGGGACGCACCTCTACACCACGGACAAGGACGAGTACGACAGGCTGGTTAAGATCGGCTGGTCGGGGGAGGGCGTCAAGCTCTACGCGGAGGGCTCCTCGTCGGGCGGCTCGAACCCCGGCAAGCCCTCAAAGTATGCCAACGGCCAGAGGCTCTTCGAGTCCCTGGGCGTCAACGTGGGGGCCCTCGCCAGCCAGGCCGAGGCGAAGGGCTACACCGCCGCGGCCGGCTACACGCTCGTCGACGCCGACAACCCCAAGAGCGCGTTCCACCTCGACAACATACGCAAGGCGCTCACGATAGTGGACCAGACCAACGCCGCCCGCGCGGCGCGCGGGCTTTCCGAGCTCAAGGTCACGCCGACCCTGATGGCCCAGTCTGCCATACAGACCAACGTGGGTACTAAGCTGTTGTGGCACCCCGAAATATTTAGTGTTGGCGAGAACCTCGCGTGGGGTTGCGCACATGACAGGGCCGTTGATGTTTGGATGGGCGAGGAGGCAGTCTACAACGCATACGTGGCGGAGCACCCCGACAGGCGGCTCGCGTGGGAGAACGCCAACAGCCTCCATAACTGGTCTCTAGCGTATCCCAGCGAGTATCTTCGGATGGGCCACTACCTCAACATCATCAACCCCTACTACGTCGCCATGGGCGCGGCATACAGCAGGCTCAACACGCAGTGGGACGACTTTGAGGGCGAGGTCTTCACCCTCTCCCTACCGTCCGGAGAGCGTACCTACACGACAGCCGAGTTCAGGGCGCTGCTCGGCTAGCCGAGACGCGCCAATGATAGTGCCCCGCAGGTTTTTGGGGCACTAGGAAATCGTCTCAACTGGGCAAACGTCACTGGGATAGTGCCCCTCAGATTCTGGGGCACTATCCCAGATGTTAAGGAAAAGTGGGCTTCTCGTTCTTGAGCGCGCAAGCGTCCCACTCGGCCGCAAACTTTGGGCCCTCCAGGAGGTTGGCAAGACGCTTCCTAAAATCACTCATTTTTCTTATTACCGTCAAGGTCTATGGTTACGTTTAGATGATGCTCATTACAGAGATCAAAAGCATGTACCTGGAGTCCTTTTGAGGGTGTACATTGTGACCCCTTTTTGCGTTCGCGTTCGCCCTACTGACCACCAGAAAGAACGTTGATGCTTACATTATCGGTCTTCGCAGATGCTGCTAGCTCCTCGTTCACGTGCGGGGCCTCGGGCGTGCCATAGGTCTCGGCCGAGTCGAAGAGGGTGTAGCCCAGCTCGTGTGCCGCCCGGATGAGGCGGACGGCCTCGGCGTCGTCGGTCGCCGGCCCGAAGCCGTGCGAGAGCCCCATGCACCCCAGCCCGATAGCGGACACGGCAAGGCTGGTCCCGAGCGCGGGGCTTCCAATGGTGCGGTGCTGCATGACTGTCTCCTCCCCTTGGGGCTTGCGGGCAGCGCCCTATGCCTGCATCGAGCTCTTGACGGTGCTCAGAAGCCCGCCAATGAGCTGGGTGTCGCTGTGGTCGTAGACGAGCGGGTGGCCGGTGTCGAGCGTGCGGATGCGCGCCCGCTCCTCGGACGTGAGGTCGAAGCCGAACACATCAAGGTTCTCCTCCATGCGCTCGCGGTGCGTGGATTTGGGGATCACCACGACACCCTCGTCGATGAGGGCGCGCAGCGCCACCTGCCCCACGGACCTGCCGTGCGCCTTGCCAACCTCCGCAAGCAGGGGGTTCTCGAAGAAGCCGTTCATGCCCTCCGCGAAGGGGCCCCAGGCCATGTGCTGCACGCCGAGCCTCCCCATGTTCTCGTGCGCGGGCAGCTGCTGCCAGAACACGTGCGTCTCCACCTGGTTCACCATGGGGGCGACGTCCGCGAAGGTGCACAGGTCCAGCAGGCGCACGGGATCGAAGTTGGACACGCCGATGGCGCGCACGAGACCCTCGCCATAGGCGCGCTCCAGATCGCGCCAGGCGCCGTAGTAGTCGCTGTAGGGCTGATGCAGCAGCATGAGGTCGATGCGGTCGGTGCCCAGCAGCTCAAGCGAGCGTCTGACGGAGTCGTAGGCCCTGCCGTCGCCGTAGTTGGAGACCCACACCTTGTCCACGAGGAAGACGTCATCGCGGTCTGCGGCGCCCCTGGCGATGGCCGCCCCCACGCCACGCTCGTTGCCGTAGGCCTGCGCGGTGTCTATCAGGCGATAGCCCACCTCTAGGGCATCGCCCACGCAGCGCTCGGTTGCCTCGTCGTCGATCTGGAAGACGCCGTAGCCCAGCATGGGCATCTCGACGCCGTTGGAAAGCCTTGCATGCTCCATGGTGCCCCCCTCGCGCGGCCTCCTGCGACCGCTTTCTCGCTTGCCTTCGCTAAATAGTATGCTACGCTCCCACTGGCCTGCACGTTTCCCTCTTGGACATTTGGTATGCCCTATGGGAATGCCAAGGCATCAACGGACGGATGGCCAAGGGGAGGGGCCGTGGAGCTCGAGCAGCTTCGCCAGCTGGATCAGATAGCGCGCCTGGGCACCATGTCAGCCGCAGCAGGCGCGTTGCACGTCTCGCAGCCCTCCCTCTCCAAGTCCATGCGCCGCCTTGAGCGCGACCTGGGGCGAGAGCTCTTCTCGCGCACGCCCAACCGCGTGGAGCTCAACGAGGCCGGTCGGGTGGCGCTCGAGCACGCGCGGGCGATCCTCTCGCAAGAGCGCCTGCTGAGGGACGACCTCGACGCGCTCTCCCGCCGCCAGCGCACGCTACGGGTGGCTGCGGTGGCGCCAGCCCCCACCTGGCGCCTGACGGCGCTTGCGGTCGAGCGCTTCCCGGGCACCATCCTCGATCCGCAGCTGATGGCCGAGCGGGATGTGGAGGCCTCGCTCATCAACCGCGAGTCCGACCTCGCCATCCTGCTGCGCCCACTGCCACTGCCAGGCGTCCGCTCATGCCCGCTCATGACCGAAGAGCTCTGCCTCAGCGTGCCCGCGGGCCATCGCCTTGCCGGACGGGAGAGCGCCCGGCTGGCCGACGCGAATGGGGAGCCCTTCCTGGCGTACAAGCAGATAGGCTTCTGGATGGACGTAGTCCGGAGCCACCTGCCCGACTCGGAGCTCATCGTGCAGGGCGACAGGACCGTCTTCCTGCGCCTGGCCGCCTCGTCTGGGCTGTGCTGCTTTGCCACCGACGCGCCCGAGAACGCAGGCGCCCTGGGAGACCACGTGCGCGTGCCCCTCGTGGACGCTGACGCACACGCCACCTTCTTCCTCTGCGTGCGCGACGATGCCCCGGAGCGGGCGCAGCAGATTGCCGACTGGGCACGGGCGACCAGTCGGCCGCCGGCCGCCGGGCGCAAGCGCCCGTGATCTCAGGGAGGAAGCATGGGAAAGGAACGGCTCGCAGCATTCACTGACGCAGTGCTCGCCATCATCATGACCATCCTGGTGCTTGACCTGCCCAAGCCCGACCCCGTGAGCTGGGAGGGCGTCGCGCGGCTGGGCACCAACCTCTTCGCATACGCCGTGTCCTTCTTCTGGCTGGGCATCATGTGGTTCGGCCACCACAACAACTGGGATCTCATAGAGCGCGTCAGCAGCAAGACCGTGCTGCTGAGCCTGGTCATGCTCTTCTTCGCCTCGCTGTTCCCCTACACCACAAGCCTCGCCGCCGAGAACTTCATGAGCCCGGTCGCGCAGACGCTCTACGGCCTGGACGTGCTCGCCACCACCTTCTCCAACATGGGCCTCTCGTCCTCGCTGGGCGAGGCGAACCCCACTGTCAAGTTCGGGCGGCTCTACACTATCCCGGCCAGGGTCATCGCCGCCGATCTGGGGATGAAGGCTGCAGGCCTCGTGGCTGCCGTCACCGTGTGGCCGCCGGCCATGATGGTGGCTACGCTTGCGAGCCTGGTACTCATAGCCGTGGAGCGCACGAGGGACGCCGGCCACCCCCATGCCTGAGAGCGAACGCGAGAGGCCCTTGGCCTACCGCTCGACGAGGGCGTCGTACTCCTCGTCAGGGACGGGCTCCAGCCACTCGACATGGGCGCCTTTGCCCGGCACGGATTGCGCGACATGCTGGGACCACGAGCGCCTGGCGGCGCCGTGCCAGTGCTTGGCCCCAGCAGGGACGCTCACCACGTCGCCCGGCGAGAGGAAGCGCGCGGGCCTGCCCCACTCCTGGTACCAGCCATGTCCTGCCACGCACACGAGCGGCTGCCCGCCGCCCTCGCTCGCATGGTGCACGTGCCGTGCGATGGCCCTCGCCGGCCACACCAAGCCCAACAAGCGTTCTAGCAGGTGGGACATCGAGCTTTCCGAGGCAAGCGTCATCGTGTGCGACCGGTCGCTGCCACAGGGCCTGGCCGCTGCCTGTGCGGCGCGGAGTGTTCAGGTGCTCTACAAAGAAGGGCATTCGCAGGGGCAGCACTTTGCACAGCACTGCGTCAAGCGCTTGCCCGGCGTATAGTTGGAGGGTCCTGCGATGGCGAGACGCCACCCATCGCCATCGCACTCGCCACGAAGGTTGGGAGATCGCATGGCACAAAGGTCTACGCGGCGCAGCCAGCTCGCATTCATCTTCACCCGCTCCTCCTTCGTGATGGACGTGCCCACAGATCCCAAGACCGGCGCACCGGCCCTCGCCGAGGAGTCCCTCCCCTGGCACCAGCGCTTCTCCCAAGGCCCCATCGCTGCCCTCTATCAGCTGGGATTTGCCGCGCGTGAGTCGTGGTTCACCCCCTCCATGGCCTACCTGCACCGCGTCGCCGATACCTTCCTGCGCTGCATGGTGGGGCAGCCCGACATCGAGGTGGCCCGTGAGGACGCCACGCCGCTCGCAGACGAGGCCACCGTGACGGCACTCGCACTCGGCGCGCCCTTCTCCCCGGGCGCTGAGCTGATTGACGAGGGCTGGGTGCGCGAGATCTTCAACCAGCTGACCTCCCTCTTCAAGGCAGAGGTCGCCGCATGGGATGGCACGGTCGCCAACTACGTGGCCGAAAGGACCCAAGACCTGCGCGTCCCCGAGTGCGTCTTCTTCCACCTCGTCGAGAACCACCGTAACGAGGTGGAAGGCTTCCCCTTCGCCTTCGTGGCCACCTACGCGGTGCGCGGCGACGGTGGCAATGTCGAGCACCTGCCCCTGCGCTACGCCCTCACCGCCTATGGGGCGGACTCCAAGGAGCTGTCAGCCCTGCTGGGCAAGCTGGGACATGCCGCCGACACAAGCGACTTTGTCTCGCGCTTCATGGAGTCGGGCGAGCTCTTCCACCCGCTGCGGCTCACCTCCGACGAAGCCTACGAGTTCCTGCGGGACATCCCTGCCATCGAGGGTGCCGGTGTCCTCTGCCGCGTGCCCGCCTGGTGGCGACGAGGCTCGTCAAGCGTCAGCGTGACGGAGCGCATCGGCGACCTCGGCCCCGGCATCGGCATCGGCTCCGAGGCCTTGCTCTCGACCACCCCCTCCTTCACCGTCGACGGCGAGGAGCTCACGCGCGAGGAGATACTCGACCTCCTTGAGCGCACCGAGGGCTTGGCGCTCATCAAGGGCAAGTGGGTAGAGGTCGATCACGACCGCCTCAAGCGGCTGCTCAGGCTCTTTGACGAGGCGCGGGGCCAGGAGATGAGCATCTTCGAGGCCCTGCGGGCCTCGGCGGGCGGCAGAGGCCAGGAAGGACTCATCGAGGTCGAACGCGGAAAATGGCTCGACGGCCTCCTGCGCCGCATGCGCATGACCGCAGGCGACGAGCTGCCGCCCGTCCCCTCGACTATCGCAGCCACGCTCCGCGGCTACCAGGAGAAGGGCTACGCCTGGCTCGTGCGCATGAACGATCTGGGCTTTGGCGCCTGCCTGGCCGACGACATGGGCCTGGGCAAGACCATCCAGATGCTGGCCTTCCTGGAGCGGCTGCGCATGACCGCCCCGGATGGGGTGCGGGCGCTCCTGGTGGTGCCTGCGTCGCTCCTGGGCAACTGGAGTCACGAGATCGATCGCTTTGCATCTCAGCTCGACTACCAGGTGCTCGCCGGCAGGACCGTCAAGGACATCGACGAAGAGTGGGCGGCGGTGGCCGACGAGGATCTCCGGGCCGCCCTGTCGTCGGTCACCATCGTCACCTACGCCTTTGCCCAGAAACTCGCGGTCGTGGCCCGCATGCGGTGGGACGTCGTGGTCTGCGACGAGGCGCAGGCCATCAAGAACCCCAATACCAAGCAGACCCGCGCTATCAAGGCCATCCCGGCGCGCATGCACATCGCCATGACGGGTACCCCCGTGGAGAACAGCCTCTCCAACCTCTGGTCCATCTTCGACTTCATGGACCGGGGGCTTCTCGGTACAAGCAAGGAGTTCAAGGCATATGCCAAGGACCTCTCTGCGTCATCCGGGGGCTATGCCGAGCTGCGCCAGGTCATCTCCCCCTTCATCCTCCGCCGGCTCAAGACCGACAAGTCCATCATCTCCGACCTCCCCGAGAAGCAGGAGATCCCCACGCTCGTCCCGCTCACGTCCAAGCAGGTGGTGCTCTACAACCGGATCGTCGCCCAGATGGAGAAGACTCTGGCCGACGAGGGCATGCCTCCCATCCAGCGCTCGGGTGCCGTGCTGGGCGCCCTCACCAAGCTCAAGCAGGTCTGCAACCACCCTTCCCAGTTCCTGGGGCAGGAGAGCTTTGCCCCCAAGGAAAGCGGCAAGTTCCAGGTGCTAGCCGAGCTCTGCCGGACCATCTACGAAAGGCGTGAGCGGGTGCTCGTATTCACGCAGTTCAAGGAGATGTGCAGACCGCTCGACCGATTGCTGGCGGGGGTCTTCGAACGGCCTGGCCTCGTGATCCACGGCGGCGTGCCGGCAAAGCGCCGCACCAAGCTCGTCGAGCGGTTCCAGGGCGAGGAGTATGTGCCCTATCTGGTCCTCTCGCTCAAGGCTGCAGGGACCGGCCTCAACCTCACCGCTGCCAGCAACGTGATCCACTTTGATCGCTGGTGGAACCCGGCCGTCGAGAATCAGGCCACCGACCGCGCCTTCCGCATCGGCCAGACGCACGACGTCATGGTCTACAAGCTCGTCTGCCAGGACACCTTAGAGGAGCGCATCGACGAGATCATCGCCGCCAAGCAGGGGCTGGCCGACGACGTGGTGGGCGAGCAGGGCAGCTGGGTGGGCACCCTCACCAACGAGGAGGTCTTTGACCTCATGCGCCTGGGCGGGAGGCGGTAGGGATGGCATACCACGGCGGATACGGCTACTACTCCCAGCCTACGATCGGCGAGCTCAAGGCCAGGGCGGGCCGCTCGATCGCCGCGATGCGCAAGAAGGGTCGCGACGTGCGCCCCATCATAGTGGAGGGCCGCGCCATCGCCAAGACCTGGTGGGGCAAGGCCTGGTGCGACAACCTCACGCGCTACGCCGACTTCGCGAGCCGAATCGCCCGAGGCAAGCGCTATGTCCGCGCAGGCTGCGTGCTCGACCTCGTCATCGTGAGAGGGCACGTCTCGGCCCTGGTGCAGGGTACGCGCAAGGACCCCTATCAGGTTGAGGTGGAGGTGCGACCGCTCCCGCCCGCACGCGTCGAGGCGCTCACCCGCAGCTGCACGGCCCGCGCGGCCAACCTGGAGGCACTCACGGAGGGAAGGTTCCCGGAGGAGCTCAAGGACGCCCTCTTCAACCGCGATGCTGGCATCTTCCCCTCCCCCGCCGAGATCTCGTTCGACTGCTCCTGCCCCGACTTCGCCCGCCTCTGCAAGCACGTGGCCTCGGCCCTCTTTGCCGTGGGCACCCGACTTGATGACGAACCGCTGCTCTTCTTCGAGCTGCGCGGTATCGACACCTCCTCCTTCGTGAGGAAGGCCATAGAGCAGAAGATAGGCGACATGCTCGCCAACGCCGACGCGCCCAGCCCTCGCATCCTCCGCATCGACGACGATGCCCTCACCGAGCTCTTTGGCGTGCTGTGAGAGAGTGCATGCTTCGCCATCCACCGGAGCAGGGTGACGGTCCCGTTAGTGGCGCCGGTGCCCCGTGCAACAGACGCTGCATCTGTCGGTTGGAGGCAGAGTCAGGCATTTGCCCTCACTAAGGGAGCCATGCGACACGTTTTCTGAGCATCAGCAGACATTTTGAAATAGCCTAGCTCTTTCAGGTGTAAGCGTCGGGCGACAATCGCCCCAAACAGTCAGGCAATTATCGCCCCTCGGAGTCAGCGCTGATTAGCCAATCTGAGCCAACGGATAATCGCCGATGCGCCAGCGTGGTTGATGGCTTACTTGCCGGTTCCTACACTCGTAGCTTCGACACCGATGGGACCGCCTCCACCGAGAAGGTCTCACACCCCGCGCCCCGGAAGCTGGGCCCGCGCATCATGTACACGGACGCCTTGTCGAAGATGCGGTCGAGCGTGCAGACGAGCGTGTCGCTGTCCCCCTCGAGGAACTCGTCCCAGTTGTTGACCGGCGTGTTGCTGGTGAGGATGAGCGTGTTGGGCACCTCCTTCTCGTAGCGCCTGTCCACGATGTCAAAGAAGAGGTTGGTGCAGGCGCGGTCGAAGGTGCACCTGCCGATCTCGTCGACTATCAGGCAGGATGGCTTGACCATCGACGAGACGACCTTCGCGGTCGTGCCGCCCTCCACCGCCCTCTCCAGCCTGTCCTTGAGCTCGCTGGCCTTCAGGAAGTACGTCTTGTAGCCCCTCATGCAGCACTCGCGGCCGTATGCCTTGGCGAGGTGCGTCTTCCCGATGCCGCCGGGCCCCACGAACGCGATGTCCTTGCGCGCGTGCAGGTTGGCGAGCGCCGGAAGGCCGCGCAGCGCGGCGGCGTCGCGGCCCTGCATCCTGGCGAAGTCGAAGTTGCCGAGGGTCTTCGGCGCCTTCTGCGGCAGCCCGCCCAGCCGCAGAAGCGTGGCGATCGTGCTCTCGTGGTGACGTTTCGCCAGGTAGGCGAACACCTCGCCGACCGCGGCCAACTCGGCGTCTCCGAAGCCGCAGCGCTCCGCGACGACGGCGACCTCCTCCGCGGGCAGGTCGACCTTGAGCGCGGCCGCGTCGGCGCTGATGGCCTCGTAGGCGCTCGCGAGCGTGCTCTCATCGGCCATCTTCGATCATCCCCCCGAGGTCGAACTTCGCGAGCGCCGGGTTGCCCGCGGGCAGCTCGACGCGCGGGACGGTCGCCCTCACCGGCTGTGACGGCACCTCGCAGGGCTGCGCGTCGACGTGCTGGTCCTCGCAGAAGCTGTCCTTCCTTCCCCAGGTGACGGGGTGGACACAAAGCTCCCGCGCGAGGTCCTCGCTGTATACGTGCAGGCACTCGCCCTCGCGGCTGACTCGGCACACGCTTCCGTCGTACCAGTACGGCACGCCGAGGCGGCGTCCCTCGTAGCTCACGAATCCGTCAAACGTGACGCGGCGTCTGGGACAGAGGTACATGGCGACCTCGTCACCGACCGCAAGCGCGCCCGCGGCGGGCAGGCACTTGCTGCCGCGCTCGTCGGCAGGCACGCAGTCGAGCGCGCGGTGGCAGCTGCCGCCCTGCCGGGCGCACCACGCGAGCGCCTCCTCGTTGAACTGGGTGATGTCGTGGAAGTCGCGACCCGCCAGGAAGTTGTCCTTCACGTAGCGGACCAGGCGTTCGACCTTGCCCTTGGTGAATGGGTGCCTAGGCTTGCAGAGCTTCGTCCTGAATCCGACGCAGGCCATGAACGCCGCATGGTCGGTCTGCCAGACGGGACGTCCCTCGGAGTCCCGGTGGAGCGCGACACTCCTCATGTTGTCGGTCGGCACGTGCTCCGGCACGCCCATGGCCATGAGCGCGTGCACCATGCCGATGAACAGGTTCTCCTGCCTGGCGTTGGGAAAGAACTCCACATAGCAGGTACCACAGTGGTGGCAGATCATCGCGAGGCAGGCGATCTTGCACCTCACGCCGGCCTTGTCCTCGAGGTTCACGAAGCCCCAGTCCATCTGGTACGCCTGGCCCGGCTTGGTGTGGAAGCGCTGCCCGCGGCCGCCCTGCGGCGCCGTCGTCTTGCGCTTCGCCGGCACCAGGGACATGTGCGCCCTGACGTAGTTCTTGACCGTGGTGAGGCCACCTTTGTAGCCGTCTGCGACGAGGCGCTCGTAGACGACCGACGAGTTGGTCACCCCCTTCGCGAGCAGCTCGTCGGCAACTCGCTCGTGGCCGGTCATCTTTGTGACCCCGGCCTTCCTGCCCGTGTTGGCGTGGGGCCTGACCTTGAAGCCGTTCTTCTGAATGGTCCTGAGCCTCGACCTGGTCAGGCCGGTCCTCCTGCGCAGCTCGGCGAGGTTCACGTCCGCCAGGTCGATCGGGTGCCCAGCGTCCTCGGCCATGTCCGAAAGGGCCTTGTCTATAATATCCTGCAGGTCATTGCGCTCGTTGAGTCTGCTCTCCATAGTCCTCCTCACACTGGCGCATCGGCAAAACCAGTGTAGGCCGCTCGACGGCGCAATGGCCGTTTCTGCTTGACCGGGAGTGGCTATTATCTTCTGACTATTCGGGGCTGATATCGCCTGGCGCTAACACCCGCACGCTAGGGACTCGTCCGGTCACGTCGGGATTGTTGGTGCAGGCGGGTCCAGAGAGGGGACGGCCGCCGCCCTGGAATCTGTGTCGGCGAGGGGGCGGGTCCCAGGGAAGGGCGACGACCGCGAGGGGCGCCCCATGACAACCCACGACCGACTCGGGCGGCATGGCCGACCTGCGCGAGATGGCCCGCACCCCGCTGAGCCGATGGTGGACGCCGTGTAACCATCGACCGCGCCGTCCGCCTCGGCCGCGCCGAGCGCACTGACCGTGCCGGTGCCAGACACCTGGCCTTCGGACTTGTGGTCACGTTGCGTGAGGTCAATGGGGTCAACCGTATCAACGAGCTCATGCAACAGCGCATGGCGCAGCGTTGGATCGTCGAGCGCATCGACATCGACCAGCGTGTTGCCCTCTACGAGGCGGCTGAGGTCGATATCGAGTTCGAGGATGAGTAGCACCGCGTCTTGTCACGGCATCAGCGTACCCGAGGGGACTGCGCGGCGCCATCCCTCTCGCGTACGCAGGCGTTTAGTGGAGAAGTAGAGAATGTCCTTAATCGACAGAGGTGACAAGACTACAATAAAAATACCTACGGTCGGTTTTTATTGATAGGGGCTGCTGTGCCGCGAAAAAATGACCCGAAAGGGACAGTCGAGAAAATCATCGTCGTTTCTTTGGAGTTGTTTGCAAAGAAAGGATATGAAAAAACAAGCATGCAAGATATTGTAGAAGCTCTGGGAATGTCGAAAGGGGCTATCTTTTACCACTTCAAGTCGAAGAAGGAAATTCTTGACGCTGCCGTGAGCAGGCAGTCCGAGTATATGAAACGTCAATTGCAAGTGTGGATGGAGGAGATGAAAGGTCGTACTGCTCGGGAAAAGTTGATTGGTATATTGAATCGAAATCTACACACCTTTCAAGCCCACGCCTTGGACAATATCCTTTCGTCACAAACACAAAGTCCGCAATTTGTATTATCTAGTATACGAGAAAGTATAAATAACACCGCCCCCTTCCTTGCAGGTATTATGCGGGAAGGGCAAATGGATGGCACGATTACGACAGATTTTCCCGATGAGTGTGCCGAGTTATTTCTGCTGCTACTCAACATGTGGTGTGATCCTACGATATTTAGATGCGACATTTTTCGGCTGACGATGCGTTTTAAGTGTCTGCAGCAGCTTATGGCCAATATGGGGGCGGATGTGATCAGTGATGATTTCTTGTCAGAGTGCATGGGGCTGATGCACAAATTGTATAGCAAGGGAGATAAATCATGAATAGTAAGCTGGCGGTAAAAACCGAACGTCTTGTCAAGACATTTTCGGGAGATGAAGTTATTAAAGGGTGCAGCCTTTCCATTCCTGCCGGCTGTATTTATGGGCTGATCGGAGCAAATGGTGCAGGAAAAACAACGCTATTCAAATTGCTGATGGGGCTATTAGCACCTACCGCCGGGAGGGTGCGAATCTTTGGTATGGACGTTAGCGAGCATAGAGATGAGGTGATGAGGCATATTGGCAGCATCATAGAGACTCCAATTTTTTACGACCATTTGTCTGCGCGTAGTAATTTGGAAATCCATCTGGAGTATATGGGGCTCACGGGAGACATCCCCGCAGCTTTGAATATGGTTGGCCTTACCTCCATCAACAACCAGCCTGTATCGAAGTTTTCATTGGGCATGCGGCAACGATTGGGTATTGCAAGGGCGGTGATACACAAGCCTAAGCTACTCATTCTTGACGAGCCAATCAATGGACTTGACCCTCTTGGCATTCGTGAAATGCGAGAGCTGTTCTTGACGCTAAAGACAAAATTCCATATGACAATACTCATATCCAGTCATATTCTTGGGGAGGTTGAGCTGACTGCAGACACCGTTGGGGTTCTGGTGAATGGGGTGATTGCCCAAGAGGTCACACCATCTGTTGTTCAGGGGCAGTATCCAAATGGTCTAGAAGATTACTTTTTCAATATCATGGCAGAAAGGAAACGAGATGTTTAGGCTCATGGAGCTGGAGCTTAGGAGAAACAAGCTGAGACCATATGTAATCGTCAGCATTGTCACTAGCGTTACTATGACGGCGTTTCTATTTCTGCTTGCCTATGCTCCACATATTGATTCCGACCCTGATTTACAAATATTTATTGGATATAGAAATCTGACCCTGCTGTTCTCTGCCGTAAATATGGCCATATTTGCCACACTTTCAGCCACAATGTACTCTCGATTCGTGGTTGAAGAATACAAGGGAAAACGTGCAATTCTCCTCCTATCTTATCCGGTGGAAAGAGACAAAATCATGCTCGCGAAGTTAGCCGTCGTGTTTTTGTTTGTCTTTTTTGCCATGACATTAAGTAGCCTGTTAGCGTTCGGAATTTTTAGTGTATCAGAGACGATTGCACCCTTGGTAGATGAGGCGCTGTCTTTGCAAACGCTTTTGAGGGCGCTTAGAGTGGCTACGATTATGGCAATCATTGCTGCCGAAATCGGAATTATGGCAGTGGGGGTTGGCTTCATTAAGAAGTCTGTTCCAGCGACAATTATATCCGCTGCTCTATTATCCTCGTTGTTCTGCAATATTATGCTCAACGTGACAAGCGATGCTGTTAAAAGCGATATGACTGTTACCATTTTTATCTCAATCACAACCCTAGCAGGAATGGTGATATCAGTAACACTTATGAAAATGGTAGCAAATATGGAGGTTGAATAATATGGAAGACTTTATAGATGATTTACTTGAAGGGCTGCTTGGTGGTATCAGCCCACAAATAAATATTATTGCCAGCATGGCATTACTGATAGTCGGGCTTGTTGTCCTCATGTTTAGGAGAGAGAAAGAATCAAGAAGACAGAGGACCGTCGCCTTGATCCTGATGGGGATTGGCTGCATAGGGCTATTGAAAGGTGTTATTCAATTGATATTGTAACTGGCTCTAACGACTCTCTCTAGTTAGTAGGATAGGAAATCCTATGCGCGGTTTCCCATACATCAGGCGTGCGGTCGGTACGACGCGCGTCGCCCTGTTCGTGTTTGTCGAGGCATCGCATAGCATTTTGAGCGTGGGCATCGCGTTGCTGCTGAGTGCCTTGCTCGACGCGATCTCTGCGGCCATCGCGACGAAAGGCGTCGAGCCCATAGGCCGCGTGGCCCTCATCGCCTGTGCCTATATGGTGGTGTGGGGCCTCCTTATCATCGTCTGCGGGCACCTCAAGGCCGCGCTCGTCCGGGATGTCATGGTGAGCATGCGCCAGCGGGTGATGGAGGGCCTGCTCGTGGCGGGCGCCACAGGCGACATATGTGGCGGTAGCGCCGACCACCTGACGCTCCTCGGTCAGAACATGGATACGCTCGAGAGCGACTGGCTCAAGGGGATGTGCGACATGCTTGCGTCCTGCCTACAGATTGCCGTCGCCTGTGCCACGCTCGTGTACATCAACCCCCTCGTGGCCGTCATCTCGCTGGTCGGCATGGCCATCCCCACCTTGGTGCCACGGCTGTTCGCCAAGCGGCTGGGTGCCCAGCAGCGGAAGATCATCGCGAGCGCCACGGCCTACAACGGCAGGGTGCGCGATGCCGCTCAGGGTGGGGAGGTCGTGAGGTCCTTTCATGTCGAGGACGCGATGGGGGCGCTGCACCGGGCGGCCGCCCGACTGTTGGAGGGCGACAAGGCCAGCCTGGCCCGCACGATGGTGCTGGTCTCAGGTGCGGCGACCACCGCTGGGGCCATCGTCCAGTTTGCCATCATGGGCCTCACGGGCGTCTTTGCCGTGCACGGTCTCGTGACGATTGGCAGCGTCGTTGCCGTCACGCAGCTCTCGGGGCAGGCGATAGCACCCGTGGCGGAGCTCTCCGGCAAGCTGGGTCAGCTCAAGGCCACCTACCCCATCCTCGACAAGGTCGATGCCCTGGCTGCGCGCCTGGATACCCCTGCGGGTCCTTCCTCATGTGTGATGCGCCATACCATCGAGCTGCGAGACGTGGACTTCTCCTATGGGCGGGATGTGGGCGGCGCGGCCGCCGGTGACCGTGCGGGCAAGCCCATAGCCAGCGACCTCTCCGTGCGCTTCGAGCGGGGGAGGAAGTATGCCATCGTCGGTGAGTCCGGGAGCGGCAAGAGCACCATCCTCAAGCTGGTCGCGGGACAGCTCAGGCCTGCCAGGGGTGAGCTGCTGGTCGACGGCCATGCGGGCAGGGTTCCCGACGCCGCCTTCATCCATCAGGGCGTCTTCCTCTTTGATGACAGCCTGAGGAGCAACATCACGCTCTATCAGGAGTTCCCGCGCAAGGAGGTCGAGCGTGCGATCGAGCGCGCGGGCCTTGCCGGCGTCGTCGCGGCGTTGCCGGACGGCCTGGGCACGCGGGTGCGCGAGGGCGGCTCGCGTCTCTCGGGAGGGGAGCGGCAACGCGTGGCCATCGCGAGGGCGCTCCTGCACAGCAAGGGGCTGCTGCTGGTGGACGAGGCGACATCGGCCTTGGACAAGGCGACGGCGGCCAAGGTCGAGGACGTGCTCCTCTCCCTTGGGGACGTGACGATGATAGAGGTCACGCATCACCTGGACGAGGGCCGCGCCCGTCGCTACGACGCCGTGCTCACGATGCGGGATGGTAGGCTGCTACCAACGGAGGTGCGCTGAGCAGGGGCCGGCGCACGTCTGACCGCGGATGGGGCCATCGCAGGCGCGACCTGCTCGGCGCCACTACGCCCGAGACGGGCGACAAGACCATCGCGGCGCCCGAGGAACAGCTGGCCTGGGCGCCGCGACCCAACCGAGGCGCGTCCTCTCGTTGCTGCGACGACCGCTCCTCATCGCTGCTCGGTCGCCAGCATCCCGGAGACGTAGCTGAAGCGGTGGTCGATGTGGCTGATCTGCGTCTCGCCCAGCTCCGCCCAGTCTCGTGTCAGGTCGTACGCCCGCAGCGACTCTTCCGACTGGACGTAGAGCGTGTTGCAAATGTCAAGAACTATATCCCTGGTAAGGTAAGCACTTTTTCCATAGGTAGGGTAAGCGCTGCTTCATTCCTGCGGTAAGCAGTTTCTCCTCCGTTTCGGTAAGGAGCTTCTCCCTCCCACGGTAAGGACTTTTTCCAGCAGAGCAGGCAGAAGGCCGCGCGGGGTTCGTCCCCCGCGCGGCCTTCGCCGTCGATTTTCCGGACTCTCCGCTCTCTTACCGGGCGGCTACAGCTCGCTCGCGTAGAGCTCCGGGTGCTTCAGCCGGTAGGATTCTCCCCTGAGCGAGTAGCACCGCGCATGGTGCAGGATCCTGTCGAGCATCGCAGTCGTGAGCACCTGGTCGCCCATCAGCTCTTCCCACTGCGTGATCTCCTTGTTGGTGGCGAGGATCATGCTCGAGCTCTCGTACGCGTCCGACACGAAGCCGAGGAACCGGTTCGCCTGGTTCCTCGTTATGGGCGTGTAGCCGATCTCGTCCACGATGACGAGCTGCGCCTTCTTCAGGTACCGCAGGCGGAACCCGGCCTTGCGGTCGACCTCCGCCTTGTCGAGCGTGTCGACGAACGATTCCATCTTCTCGAAGGCGACGGCGTGCCCCTCGTCCACCGCCCTCAGACCGAGCCCCAGGGCGATCATGGCCTTGCCCAGCCCGGGAGGGCCCGCCAGCACGATGTCGCCGTGGGCGTCCAGCCATCCCAGGTCGGCGAGCTGCTCGACCTGCGTCTGCGTGATTCCGCCCTCCAGCTCTCCTGCGTCGAACTCCTCTATGGGACGCACGCTCGGAGGGAAGTGCGCGGCTGCGTAGTTGCGCCTGCGCCTGCGCGCGTTGCGGCCCTCGACCTCCGCCATGAGCAGCATGTTCAGGAAGTCGCGGTGGCCGATGCCGTTGCGCTCCGCCGTCTCCGGCATGTCGGGCAGCTGCCTCGCCGCGTGCTTCACGCCGAAGGTCTCCGGCATCGACGCGAGCTGGCCCATCTGCACCGTTGATTCCGCCGTCATGACGCGCGCCTTTCCTCGAATGCCCTCCCGTAGCTGTCCATGCCCCTGCCGTCCACGTCGGCGGCGGGGACGGCCTCCGCCGCGATCTGGGCGCCGCCTCCGGCGCGCCTGGCCTCGACGAGGTCGAGCACGGCCCTGAACTGCGTGTACCGGTAGCGGAAGTCGCGGCAGCAGATTTCCATCACCTCGGCCGCCAGCGCGCGCGAGGGCCTCCCCTCGTCGAGGTGGCGCTCGACCGCGGCGAGCTGCCTTCCCAGGTGGCGGGCCTGGCTCTCCCCCTTGAGGCCGTTGATGAGGTGCCGGGAGTCCGCGCAGTTCCACTTGGACCGCATGCGCTCGGCAATGTCGATCCGGTCGCCCTCGGGCTCCCTACGGTGCTCCTCCAGCCGCCGGGACGAGCCTTTCACGGGGCTTGTCCCGTGCGCGCAGGCGTGCCGCCGGTCCGCGTCGTGGATGTGCGGCTTGCTGCCGATGACGCGGTGGAGCGCCCTCGAGTGGCACATCTTCCACGGGACCGGGTACCTCACGGACCCGTACGGGACGAGCGGCTGCGAGTCGACGGGGGTCTCCCCCAAATCGAGCGGCGCCGCCTCGCAGACGCTCGGCGGCAGCGGCCGCGGGGCGGCTTTCTCACGTTGCTCGAGCTCGACCGGCGGGATCCGGAACGTCCCCTGGCGGATCCTGCGGTTGGCGCGGTCGTTCCACGCGGGCGGCGTGCGCAGCACCTCGTCGATCGTCGCCAGCGGGCGCGCGGAGAAGTAGGACGACTTCACGTACTTCACCGCGTTCTCGACCGCGCCCCTGCCCTCCGGATCGGCCTTGGCGCAGACCCACGGGCCCATCTCCTGCCCCGACAGGAACTCCTCGAACGTGGCCGTCTCGAGCACCTCGCCGTATATCCCCTCGGTCACGAACACGCCGTCCTGGTCGATGACCAGCGTCTTCGGCCTGCCGCCCACCTTGCGGGTGAGGCGACGAATCGCGCGGCACGCCTCTTCGGCGTCGAGCCTGTGGTCCTGGGCGCAGACCCACAGGTGGCGCGAGTGCCAGGGCAGTATGCTCATGAGGTGGACGGTGAGGCCGCCCTCGCACCCCTGCTGGCCGAAGTCGACCTGCGCCCTCTCTCCGGCGGGCGGCGTGTCCATCGCATCGTGGCGGCGGCGCGTGTCGGCGGGTTGCGGGATCGCCCCCTCGCCCTCCAGCTTGTGGACGAGGTGGCGCGGCGTCTGCTCGTTGCCGGGCAGCCGCTCGAACTCGCCGGAATCGACGTACCTCTCGACGAGCACGTCGTAGACCGAGCTCATCTTGCAACTGGGATTGCGGGCGACGATCTCGACGACGGCGTCGCGGAACGGCTGCACGTCGAACGCCATCTGCTTGCCCACCTTGGCGTGGTTGTCCTCCGGCGCGGCGTCCATGTCGTGGTACTTGCGCACGGTCTTGATGTGCGGAACTCTCCTGTGCCTGCGCTTGAGGTCGTCGTAGACCTCCTGCACGGTGAGGCCGGAAAGCCTCAGCTCCTGTATCTCATCGATCATCTTGTCCCGCATCATCTGGTTCGCTCCTAGCGGTCGACGTTTGGTCGCGTGCCTCCGCTAGGATGCCAGACGACATCTCCTTCCCATCTCGGCATGGAAATTCTCCTCACCGCCGGAGGGAAGTTCTGCTTACCGGACGCTGGAAAAACTGATTACCGGGCCCTTGGAAAACTGCTTACCGTGGAACCCTAAATTCCCGGAGAGTTATGACGTGGTCGGCAACCCGTAGCCCAGCCTGTCGAAGATGTCGCGCTGCCTCCCGGTGACCTCGCACACGCGAGGGCGGTGGCCCTCCCGCGTGTAGCGCTCGATCGCCTCCACCTCGTCGAGGAGGCCCTCGAGCGTGTAGTCCCCGTCGAGGCCGCTCTCGTGCATCCGCCTGCGCAGCCACGCCGTCAGCACGAGCGCGACGAACACGACGAGGAGCTTGCCGGCCAGGGTCCCCTCGGCGGACACGCGCGGCGTGCGGAAGTCGAGCAGCCCCTTGACGTCGCCGAAGCGCTTCTCGATGGCGTCCTTGTCGTGGTAGACCGCCAGCGCCTCGAAGGGCCCCATGACCTCGTTCGAGAACAGGGCGAAGTATCCCGCGCGGGCCGTGGCCGCCGCGATGGCGCCGTCCCTGCCCACCGGCCTGCCGCGCACGACCTCGAAGTACTCGTCGTAGTAGCGCTCGTGGGCCTCGACGCGGTTGCCGGCGGCGAGCTCGGAGGCGCAGGCGCGCAGCAGCGC
>ERZ773049.132-NODE-132-length-46098-cov-16.173425_pt1 | contig 46098 bp, 41 predicted proteins | sample MGYA00580633_ERZ773049 | MGnify/ENA primary metagenome ERZ773049 (study PRJEB29015, sample SAMEA2737991) | human oral metagenome | biome: human oral; feature: human-associated habitat; material: dental | place: China | collected 2066 ...
TATAAAAAATATATTTATCCATTTTTGATTAGTTTTGACATTAAAAATAAAATAACTACCTATAAATGAAAGTGCGCCTATCACGGCTGTATATAACAACCCCATAGCGCCAATAAAAAGCAAGAGTGGGATTATTTCGGTTGTATTAATTTGTGGCGGTGTTTCGATTTGATAAAAATAAGGTAGGCAAAAAAATCCTCCAGCAAAAACAACTATCCAAAATAATAAAATTATATGTCTCGCAGCAATAGAAATCAAATTAAGAAAATTAAAATGCATAGAATTTTTCATATGTCTTATATATGATTGCATAATACTCGCACCTTCAAGTGCTTTACTAAGATTATTGTAAACATCGTACAATATGCTTTCTTTCTCTAAAAATTTATGATTTAAATCTTTTTGTTCCTTTATATTTCTGCTTTTTATGTGCCTATCGATAATCTCTTTTTCTTCTTTTAATATTTTAAATATTTTTTCATAATCAGCCGATAGTTTCTTTAATGTATATATATTTATAGAATTTATACCATTTTCTTTAAGGTAAGTTAGTGAAATATAGATTTCATCAATATCCTTTTTTGATTCCTCTGATAAAAGATTATATTTATTATCCATTATGTCTTTCACATACGATCTGATTTTATCGATTTTGTTTTCGTATTTAATACATTTTGTCAGGAGGTTCTCTATACACTCAATTCCCCATCCTATACTTATTTTATGCTTAAATTTATCAATAATTTTATTTATGTTATGTGCATGGCACCATTGTTTATTTAGGTTTTTAAAATTTGAAAGCGCGCCTATCTCATCATCTACTAGTTTTAAATCCTTATAGGTAAAATCTCCTTCAAACATAAAAATCATTCCTTATTTAAATTTTTAAAACTACGATACCTACCGATTTTAAATTTCTACGCCTCCAAAATCGCTCCGTTGCTAGCGTTCGTTACCAGCTTGCGGTACATTCGCAGCCAGCGATACGGCAGCGGTTTTTCAAGCGGCTTAAATTTAGCCCTGCGCTCGGCGATCTCGGCTTCGCTTAGACGCACGTTGATCGCGTATGTGTCCACGTCGATGTCGATGATGTCGCCATCTTGCAGCAGCCCGATCATACCGCCCTCGGCAGCTTCGGGGCTCACGTGTCCGACGCTTAACCCTCTCGTAGCGCCGCTAAAACGCCCGTCCGTGATGAGAGCCACGTCCGCGCCGAGACCTCGCCCCATGATGAGGCTCGTCGGGCTTAGCATCTCCTGCATGCCCGGGCCTCCGCGCGGCCCTTCGTAGCGGATGACGACCACGTCGCCTTTGTTTACCTTGCCGCTTGAGATCCCCTCTATCGCCTCGTCTTGGCTGTTAAAGCAGACCGCCTTGCCGCTAAATTTGCGCTCGCCGATGATGCCTGCGGTCTTGATGACGCAGCCCTGCTCGGCTAAATTTCCAAACAAAATCGCCAGCCCGCCGACCTGCGAGTAGGCGTTTTCGACCTTGTGGATGACCTCTTCGTCTTTTATGGCGCTCGCTCCGACGCGCTCGCCTAGGCTCTCGCCCGTGACGGTCGGCGCGCCCAGATCTAGCAGACCGTTGTCGCGGCGCGAAATTTCGTTTATCACGGCGCTTAGGCCGCCCGCGCGATCGATATCCTCCATATGCACGCTTGGCAGGCTTGGGCTGATTTTGGCGATATGCGCGATCTTGCGGCTGATCTCGTTGAGCCCCGCGATCTGTAAATTTACCCCCGCTTCGCGCGCGATAGCTAGGATATGCAGCACGGTGTTGCTGCTGCCGCCCATCGCCATATCGACCACCAGGGCGTTTTGGATCGATTTTTCGTTCACGATGTTGCGGATTTTGTATTTTTCATCTAGCGCGATCTCGCAAATTCGGCGACCGGCCTTTCGAATGAGCTCCTCGCGCTCAGGAGTTAGCGCCGGCACCGTGCCGTTGCCTTTTAGCGCGATTCCCATCGCTTCGCACAGCGTATTCATCGAGTTTGCCGTAAACATCCCCGAGCAGCTACCCCCGCTCGGACAGGCTTTGCACTCGATCTCTTTTAGCTCCTCGGCGCTGATCTCTTTGGTTTCAAATTTACCCACCGCCTCAAACGCCGTGGATAGGTCGATCGGCTCGCCCTTTTTGGTGTAGCCCTTTTTCATCGGGCCGCCGCTAACAAAAACCGTCGGCACGTTCACGCGAAGCGCGCCCATCACCATGCCGGGCACGATTTTATCGCAATTTGGCATACATACGAGGGCGTCTAAGGCGTGCGCATTCATAACCGTTTCGATCGAGTTTGCGATCAGCTCGCGGCTAGGCAGGCTGTAAAGCATCCCGCTATGCCCCATCGCGATGCCGTCGTCCACGCCGATGCAGTTAAACTCAAAGGGTACGCAGCCGTTTTTGCGGATCTCGTCTTTTAAAATTTCGGAGTATTTGTTGAGGAAAAAGTGCCCCGGGATGATCTCGATGAAGCTATTTGCTACGCCGATGAAGGGTTTTTCAAAATCCTCGTCCTTTAGCCCGGTTGCTCTTAGTAAGCTTCTGTGCGGCGCACGCGTATAGCCTTTTTTGATGATGTCACTTCTCATTTTATGTCCTTGGATTGAAATTTGCGCCATTTTAGCATAAAATTTTACTGCTGCGGGGCGTTTTAAATTTTGGCGCATTAAAATTTAAAGCGGGACTATTGAGCTTAATCAAACCGAATCACTCCTATTTTTGATATAATTGCACATCGATTATCAAAATCTTGCCGTTTGGCAGGAATGAAAAGAGGAGAAGATGCAAAGAAGAAATTTCTTAAAACTAACGTCCGCGTTGGCGGCTAACGGGCTTGCTAGCCCTCTTTTTGCAAAGGAAGCCTTCATCGTCTACGGCGCGCCTGCGATGCCTAGTCTCATCATCGGCGTTGCGTGCATGCAGGGGCGGATCGGCAAAAAATACGACGCCAGGCTTGAGCTTTGGCGCGATCCCGATCAGCTGCGCGCAGGCGTAGCAAACGGCGAGTACAAGGTCATGATGAGCCCTAGCAACGTAGGGGTGAACCTCGCAAATCAGGGGCGCAAGATCGGCATGGTAAATATCCTCACCGAGGGGCTAAATTTCGTGATGAGCAAGGGCGAGAAGATAACGGAATTTGCGCAGCTGAAGGGCAAAAAGATCGTAATGCCTTTTAAAAACGATATGCTAGACATCATCGTGCGAGCCATAGCGAAAAAGCAGGGCATTAGCGGGCTGAATATCGACTACACCGCCAGCCCCGCAGAGAGCGCGCAACTGTTTTTGGCCAAGGACTACGACGTCGCGATCACGGTGGAGCCGCTAGCAAGCGCCATGATCCTGAAGGGCAAAGTATCGGGCATTGCCGTGCAGCGAGGAGCAAATTTAAGCAATATGTGGGCGCAGGCGTTTTCGGTAAAGCCCATCATCCCGCAGGCTGGCATCATCGCAGATACCGATTTTTACGCCGCGAAAAAGGCGGATTTTGAAATTTTAAACGCCGATTTAGCGGACGCGCTTGCGTGGATCAAAGCGAACAAACAAAGCGCCGCGGCGATCGGGACGAATTTCTTTCCCGCACCGCCGCCTGCGATATTTATGAGTATCGATACGTCGAATTTGTGCGTCAAAAAGCCTAGCGAGATCAAGGACGAGCTTTTGAAATTTTATGAAATTCTGATGGAATTTAACCCCAAGCTCATCGGTGGCGCGATGCCTAAGGACGAGTTTTTTCTATGCTAAAAATCGATAAAATTCGCAAAGCTCAAAACCCCGCGTTTTACGTCATAGACTATCTATGGGGCGGCTTTGCGAGCCTAGGGACGGTGTGCTTTTTCATAGCCGTCTGGCAGGTGGCGAGCGAGGCTTACGGGCCGCTCATCTTGCCCGAACCCGCGGCTGTTTTTTCTAAGGCATGCGAAATTTTAAAAAATTTCGCCGCAAACGATCTAGCCCTGTCGCTTAAGCGCGCGCTTGCAGGCACCTTCCTCGCGCTTTTTGCGGGGATTTGCAGCGGGCTTGCGGCGGGGTATTTCAAAAGCCTGCGAGCCTTTTTAAACCCGCTAATTACCGTGCTTCTTTCGACTCCGCCTATCGTTTGGATCGTGCTTGCGATATTTTGGTTTCATTTCGGCGATACAAGCGTGCTTTTTACCGTCGTTATCGTCGTCGCGCCGATGACTTTTGCATCCGCGGCGCAGGCGATGGCTAGCGTGAGCACCGAATACACCGAGCTTTTTGACAGCTACAAAAGCTCAATTTTAAAAAAACTGCGCTACCTCTACGCGCCGCACCTAATCGAGCGGCTGCTTCCCGCGATCTACGTCGCGGTCAGCAACGGCGCGAAGGTGCTTGTAATGGCGGAGCTTTTGGGCGCGAACGACGGCATCGGCGCAAAGATAGCCGAAGCGCGCGTCAATATCGATACGGTCGAGGTTATGGCGTATGTGTGCCTAGTGATAGCCTTTACGGCGCTTTTCGATTATCTCGTGACCAAGCCGCTTGAAATTTTACTGATGCCGTGGAGCAGATGATGCTAAAAATTTCAAATTTGCGCTACGAAATTCTACGCGACGTTATAATTTCCGATTTTTCGCTGCGGCTGCGCGCGGGCGAAGTAAAGACGCTTTTTGGCCCCAGCGGCTGCGGCAAGACCTCGCTTTTGCGGCTGGTCTGCGGGCTGGAGGATAAAAAAAGCGGACAGATCGAAAACGGCTTTAAAAAAATCAGCTTTTTGTTTCAAGAAAACCGCCTATTACCAAACCTCACGGCACTTAAGAATATCGAAATTTTTAGCCCCGCGGGCGTGAGCGAAATTTACGCCCTCGCCGCAAAGATCGGGCTTAGCCCGAGCGATCTGAATAAATTCCCGCGCGAGCTAAGCGGCGGTATGCAAAAGCGCACGGCGTTTTTGCGCACGATCCTTAGCGGTTGCGATCTAGCGCTGCTTGATGAGCCGTTTGTAGGTCTGGATCGCGATCTGCGCGGCGTGCTGATCGAAATTTTAGTCTCAAAGATCGAGCGCGAGGGGCTTGCCTGCCTTTTGGTGACCCACGACCGCTTCGAAGCCGCACGCCTAAGCCACGAGATCATCGAGCTCGAGCCCAAAGGGATGGGGCTTAGGCGCGTCGTGAGGCTAGATGAGCCGCTAAGCGCGCGCGACGAGCGGTACGAAGAGCGCGTGGTAAGCGAGCAGTTTAGGGGAGTGAGCTATTATGAGTAGAAATTTTATCTTTAATGCGCGCAAACAGGGAGGCTCCGCACAAAATTTAAACTTACGTTGCGGTTCAGACGCGAGCAAACTCCGCTTTGGCGCGCGTCGCGATCCGGGCGCGTACGGACACGGACTATTGCGGAGCGCCGAATACTGCGATTTAGGCGCACGCAGGCATGGGTTTTTACAAAGTACTAAATGTCGCGATGTCGGAGCGGGCGGACACAGGCTCTTGCGAGATGCTAAATGTTATGATTTCGTTGCTTGCATAGACAGGCCCTTTCGGGACATCGGAGGCTGCGATCTTAGCGCAAGCGGATATAGCCTTTCGCAGGACATCGGATGCCGTGGTTCTGTCGCGCCAAAATACGAACTGTGCAGCCGTGCGAACTGCGATTATAACATGAGCGTGCTTTTGAGCGGCGCAGTGCGCTACGGCTTTGCTGCGCGAAATTCGGCGCTATTATGCGGCGATACATACCGCGGCTCTAGCGAGAGTCCCAGCTCACGGCTCAGCCTTAACGCGAGCGATCCTTTGCAGCGCGTATCCGATCGCCCTGCTCGTACCGCCTGCCCGCATTGCAGATTTGGTGCGAACCCAGACGCCCGTCTGCGTTGTGAATTTGGCGCAGATTATTTTAAAAATTCAGGCGGAATTTCTACGCGAAATTTCAAAAATTCCGCTCGCAGCTTGGAAGCGGAGCCCGTGCAAAGTTTCAAAAATCAAAATTCCACTCATGGCTTCTCACAAAGCGGCAGAAGCGCTGAGTCAAATTCCGAGCTGGGCTTCTCGCAGAGCATTAAAAATTCCGAGCAAAATTTACCGCTAAGCTTCTTACAAAGCGCCAAGAATTCCGATCAAAGTCAAAATTTTAAATCCAGTTTCGCGCAAAGCCATGCCGAACCAAATTCTGTTCAGAACTTTTCGCAGAGCTCTAAAAATTCCGATCGGAATTTTAAGACCAATTCCACGCAAAACCAAACCGAACCTGTTTCGCCGCAGGAGCTCAAGAATTCCGATCGGAATTTTAAGGCTAATTCCACGCAGGATAATCAAGCGGAGCCGAACTCTGCAGGAAAGCGCGAAGAGCTGGGCTTTTACGCGCCTAAATTTAAAGACGAGCGCGCTAGGAATTTTTTCTCCCATCCGATGCGCGCCTTCGTTCTTTGCGCCTGCTTTTTTGCGGTGCTGGGCGCGCTTAGCTTCCTAGCACCCGATGCGCTGGCGATCGATTATGTCGGCGCTCATAAGTTTTACTTTCTATTTTTGGCGCCCTCGTGCATCTACGCGGCGTTTTTGCTTACCGCGCTGCCCGATTGGACGAACTTCGAGGGCTCGCTAAAGCCCGTTTCACTCGCCTTTGCCGCCTGCCTGATCACGGCTTTTATCGCAAGCTTTTTAAATTTACTGCTCGCGGCTGCGATTACGGCGCTGTTTTGGGCAGTATTTTTCATCTTTGCGGCGCGGCTTTTGTGGCTGGATAAAAACTCGAATAATTTTAGCATCCTAGCAGTCTTAGCGGCGTTTTGCGCCTGCTCTGCGGCCTACGGCGCGAGCGGAGATGAGAAGTTTTTGCTTAGCTTCGTGCATATCAACGTCGCGGCAATCGCCGTCGTAAGCTACCGTATAAGCGTCGTCATCGGCAATGAAGCGCTAAGAGAGGCGGGGCTAAGCGACGCCGTTTTTATTCCAAATTTTATTTACAAAAATTTAACGGCTTTCCTCGCCTTTGCCTTGGCGCTCGCGACGCCATTTTTAAGCGAGGCGACGTGCGGATTTATCGCGCTTGGCATCGGATTTTTGTTTTTGGCGAAACTTCGCGAGCTGCACTACGCCGAAATTCTAAGCCGCCACTATATGGCGTTTTACTACGCGTTGCAAGTTGCGTGCGCGGCGGGGTACCTGTGGCTGGGCGCGGCGCTGATCCGCGGGGGATACGCTGCCGCGCCGCTGCACGTCATCGCGATCTGCTATATGTATGGAGCGATACTTTTCGTAGGAATGATCGCCGGACAGCGCCACAGCGGAATTTCGCCGCTAAACTTCCCGCGCCTAAGCCGCGCGGCGCTCGTTTTGGCTCTAATCGCGGGAGCTTTAAGAGCCGTTTTTGCGGGCGAGAGCTTTGTTTTATACGTGATGATCCCCTCGGCGCTTTTCATCGCCGCGGTCGCGCTATATCTGATAAGCTTCATCCCGATCTTTCTGAAAAATCCTTTCAGCGCGGATCCGGATTGATGCTCATCAAAGCGGGCTTGCTAAATTTTAGCTACAATCGATCAAATTTCATTTTAAGGAGAACTTATGCAACACATCAAAAATATCGACGCCGCTAAGGCCGTAGAGCTTGCTTCGCTAGTCGAAGTATCCCCTCATAAGGTGATTTCGCGCACCCTCGCGCAAAATCCTGCGCTGAATATGACGCTTTTTGCCTTCGACGGCGGCGAGGAGATCAGCTCGCACAAATCCGACGGCGACGCGTTCGTTTACGTGCTTGAGGGCGAGGGCGATTTCACGATCGACGGGCAGAAGCACCGCGTAAAAGCAGGGCAAAGCATCGTCATGCCTGCGGGCTTGCCGCACGCGATCTTCGCGCCGGTGCCGTTTAAGTGGTTTTTAGTGGTGGTTTTTTAGCCTCTAAGCTTAAGGGCGGGTCAAATTTTAAAGTTTAGCCCGCCCGCCGCTTCATAAAATTTTATCCGAAATTCCATTCGCAGGGTCGTTCTGTTTCTTTCTGACGGCTATCGCTCGCCCTCGCAAAATTTTAAAATTTAGAAACGTTTAAATTTTACTTTTATCGCGCCAAAAAAATTCGCTGAGTTTGCAAACCGTGCCGAGCCCCGAAAACTGCGCACTTGAATGCATATATCGAGCGCTAAATTTAAAGGCCGTGTTCTGCGCGAAATGCACGTCAAGCCGGCCTAAATTTTAAAATTTAGCTCTCGCTCGGGGTCAGCTCCTTGATGATGAGCTCGGGCGTGATCGTGCCGCGGAAGTTGTTTTTGCTAATCGTAAAGATCGCGTCCACTCGCTCGCCCGCGCGCGGCAAAAAGTCGTAGTTGAAAAACAGCGCCTCGACGCTGCCGCCGTTTTTATCAAGCGCCATTTTGATATGCTTGCCCTCCTTGCCGATCTCTCTGATATTGCGCGCGCGCGCGCCTTTGATACAAAAGAGCGGGCGCGGATTTTTCTGCCCGTACGGCTCGTAAAATTCTAAAATTTCAAGCAGCTCGAAGTCTATCTGCGACGCGTCCAGCTCGCCCAGCAGATCGTCTTGCGCGCTAAAATCGCTCAGATCCTTAGGCGTGATACGCTCATTTACGCGCCGCTTAAACTCCTGAAGTAGCGCAGGATCGATCCCCACGCCCGCAGCGCCCTTGTGTCCGCCGAAGGTCGTTAAAATTTCGCTTTGCGAGGAGATCAGCTCTAAAATGTCAAATTTACCGATGCTGCGCGCGCTTCCTTTGGCGTGCGAGTCGCTTACGCTAAAGACGATCGCGGGCTTTTTGTAGGTCTTACTTAGGCGGCTTGCGACGATGCCGATGATCCCTTCGTGCCACTGCGGACCCCACACGACGATGACGTTGTCGCTTGGATCGACGCTTTTTACGATCTCGTCGTAGAGGCTTTTCTCCTCCTCTTTACGCGAGTTATTGATGGAATTTATCGTCTCTAGGTAGTGGTTTGCCTCTCTGATATTTTTGGCGCATAAAAAGTTATACGACATCGTCGCATCGTCCATCCGCCCCGTGCAGTTGATTAGCGGCGCGATCGTGTAGCTAATATCGTCGAATTCGAAGTGCTTTTTAAAATAATGCTCTTTAATCGCCTTGAAGCAGGCGCGGTTCGAGCTATTTAGCCGCTTGATGCCGAAGCGCAGCAGCGCGCGGTTCATATCGCGTAGCTCCATCATATCGGCGATTATGGCGATGATGAGGATATCCATCGAGCTTGCCATATCGTAGTTCACGCCGAGGGTTTCTTTTAGCGCGCCTACGAGATACCACGCTACCTGCGCGCCACAAATTTCGATATTTGGGAAGGTGCAGTCAGGCTGCTTCGGATTGATTATCGCATAAGCGCGCGGCAGCACGGGCGGAGGCATGTGATGATCGGTGATGATGAGATCGATCCCCTTTTGAGCGCAAATTTCGGCGGCTTCCGTCGCGGAGGTGCCGTTATCTACGGTAATGATGAGATCCACATCCTCAAGCTCTTCTATAATCTCGCTGTTTAGCCCGTATCCGTCGGTGAAGCGGTTTGGTATCTTAATAACGTACTCCGCGCCTATTTGATTGAAAAAATCGCTCATTATGACGGTGCTTACGATACCGTCGACGTCGTAATCGCCGACTACGGCTATGCGCTGGTTTTCTTCGATGGCAGTTTTTATGCGCAAAGCCGCCTTATAGGTATCTTTCAGATCGCAGGGTAAGGGAATTTCAGAAATTTTAGTATGCCGATCGTTCGCAAATCTCGATTTTAGAATTTCCCTTATCTCATTTTTACCTAGCATTTTTTATAGATGCTTCGATAAAGCCCAAAATAGCGGGATTTGGGCGCACTAGACGGCTGGTAAATTCCGGGTGAAACTGCACGCCCAGAAAAAACGGATGGTTTTTTAGCTCGACCGCTTCGATAAGCCCGTCGCTCTCGCCGCAGACGATAAGACCGTGCTTTTCAAACTCGGCGCGGTACTTCGGATTGGCTTCGTAGCGGTGGCGGTGGCGCTCGCGGATGGTTTTTTGCTCGCCGTAAATTTTACCCAAAAGCGAGCCCTTTTTGACGTCGCAGTCATAGCCGCCCAGCCGCATAGTGCCGCCCATAGGGGATTTGTGCGTGCGGATCTGCTTTTTGCCGCTTGCGTCGATAAAGCTATCGATGAGGTAGATCACCGGATCTTCGGTCTGCGGGTCAAATTCCGAGGAGTTAGCGTTTTTCAGTTTTAAGACATTGCGCGCAAACTCCACCATCGCAAGCTGCATCCCCAAGCAGATGCCCAAAAACGGCACCTTACGCACCCGCGCGTAGTTTATGGCTAAAATTTTACCCTCCACTCCGCGTGAGCCAAAGCCGCCCGCGACTAAAATTCCGTTTACGTCTCGGAAAATTTCATCTACATTACTCGCTTCAATTTTTTCACTATCTACCCACTTTAAATTTATCCGCGTATCAAGCGTAGCGCCCGCGTGGATGATTCCCTCGGTGAGGGATTTGTAGCTTTCTTTTAGATCGATATATTTGCCTACGAAAGCGATCGTGGTTTCGTTCGTAGGCACGATGACGCGCTTAACGAGGCTGTCCCAGTTGCTCATATCGACTTCGAGCTTGTTTAAGCTTAGAGTCTCTGCGATCGGCGTTAAAATATCCTGCTTCAAAAACGCAAGTGGGATCTGATAGATACTCGCGCTATCTGGGCTTTCGATGACGCAGTTTTTATCCACGCCGCAGCTTAGCGCGATCTTGTCTTTAAGCGCGCGATTTAGCGGCATTTCGGAGCGGCAGATTATCATATCGGGGCTGATACCGATGCGGCGCAGCTCGCCTACGCTGTGCTGCGTGGGCTTGGTCTTAAGCTCGCCCGCTACCTTTATAAAAGGCACGAGCGTAAGGTGGATATTCATCGTATTTACCCTACCCAGCTCCACTCTCATCGCGCGGATCGCCTCTAAAAACGGTAGCCCCTCGATGTCGCCCACGGTGCCGCCGATCTCGACGATCAGCACGTCGTTGCCCTCGCCCGCCTTTTTTATGCGGCGTACGATCTCTCCTACGATGTGAGGGATCACCTGGATCGTCTTGCCCAGATAATCGCCCCTGCGCTCCTTCTCGATGACGGAGCTGTAGACTTTGCCCGTGGTGAAGTTGTTGTCTTGGCTTAAATTTTCATCCAAGAACCGCTCATAATGCCCAAGATCCAGATCGGTCTCCGCGCCGTCGTCGGTGACGAAAACCTCTCCGTGCTCCAGCGGGCTCATGGTGCCCGGATCGACGTTGATATAAGGATCCGCCTTTAATATGCGCACTTTAAGCCCAGCGTGCTTTAAAAGCGTCGCGATCGACGCCGCCGCAATACCCTTACCCAGCGAGCTCAGCACTCCGCCGGTGACGAAAATATATTTCGTTTGTTTTGCCATAAGTTTTCCTAAATTTTGATATTAATGCTACGATTATAACTTCTTTTAGGTTAAAGCACACTAAGCTAGAATTTGAAAATTTTAGAAATTTACGGCAAAATACGACCCAAATAAATTTTAAATTTAAAGGAGAGATGATGAAAAAGATCATCGCGGCTTTAGTGCTCATCGTAGCGCTTATAGTGGGCGTTTTTGTAGCGACAAAGGACGCTAAAACGGGAGTAGCTAAAAGTGTAAACGATAGCATAACCAAAACGGTTGACGGTGCGGTCGGCAAGAGTGCCAGCGCGGCGATTGAGCAGCAGATTGCGGAATTTATCGCTAGAAACGAAATTTTCGAGACTAAGAGCGCTAAATTTTATCCGGGAGATAGCAACTCGAGCGGTTTTATCGAGGGCATAGTAAAAAAAGAGAAACTACAAAAAAGCCTTGCTGAAGGCTTTAGTAAGCTAAAGGAAAAAGCAGGCGCGCAAGATAGCAACGATACGGACGAGCCAGATCCTGCTAAAATTTTCCCGGAGGATTTTGCTTTTCGCTACGACTACACTATCAAGCATAGCGTAAAAAACGCTGCGGATGGATTTGAGAGCGACGGAATTTTAACGATTAAGACTCCATATTACGCGGAGCCTTGCAAGAAGCTGTTTAAGACTGACGCGCCGCTTAGCACGCATCTAAACTACGGACCTACAGAGGTTAAATTTAGCGCAAAGCTAGCCGATATAAATGTGCTAGAAGATGGCGGAATGGGACGTCTTGCAGGTCTTAGCCTAAACGGCACGAGCGATATGAGCGGCAAAACGATAAAAGCCTTGGGCTTTAAAATCGGTGAAATTTTTATAGACGACGGCAAGGATTCGGGTCTTGATATGAAGGATCTTATCTATGAGGCGAACTTTAAAAACGGTATCCAAGATCTAGACGATAATATAACCAAGCTCTTTTTGAATGACATAGATTTTGCAGGCAGCACAAAAGAGCTCGTCGTAACTGTAGATAAGCAGCGCTTCGTCGTAGTTACAGATATGAACACGGAAGGTAGCTACCGCGTAAAAGATGGAATTTTAAATTTCAACGAAAGCGATAAAGCCCAAAGCCTAAAAATCGCCGACGTGCTAGTGCGAAACATCCATTTGGGCGTCGATACCAGCTTTAGCGCCGCACTTTTCGAAAAATATCTGTCTGTTATCTCAAATCCCCAAGAAGGCGAAAAATTAGCGGAAAATAAAGAGCTTTTTATGAAGCTGCTAAAAGATGATATGAAAATCAACGTGAATGATTTTTCGTTTGAAAATAGCCTCGGTAAGAAATTTGCTTTTAACGCAAGCGCGCTATTAGGCGGCTACATCGACGAGACGCAGCTTTTTAAGCGTATGAGCTTGGACGGCAAAGCTACGATAAATACGACCATCACGGACTTCCTATCGCCTTATGACAGCTTGCGCGATTTTGCGCCTATGGCGGAAGTTTACGGCTCGCAGTTTCTTAAGCCTGATGGAGATGGGGTTAAGATGGAGTTTAGCTTCGATAAGGCAAGCAACTCTATGATCTTAAACGGAAAGCCTATCCCGCTACCGCACAATTAAATTTTTAAGCTTTGCGGGCAAATTTTAAACCTGCTCGCAAAGCCCTTTTTATTTCTTGCTTTTTCGGCGCAGAATTTCGTGAGACTCCACTCAAATTTTTCCCTGTAAAATTCCGCGGCGCCACCATAAAATTCCGCTCGAATTTTACCGCATCATTGCCGCCCGCTTCGTTAAATTTTAAAATCTATAAGCCAAAATAATGACAGATAGACTTAAGCAATTTTGGCTATAATGCGCGATTTTGCAGCGCAGTTAGCGTAAATTTAAAAGACGGCGGATTATGAGCGGCATTTATTACGCCGCCTCTTTTGACGACGTATTTTATATTGGGAAACTAACGCTAAATTTGCATTTTTAAATTTCAAGGAACGATATGAAAGTAATCAAACGCAACGGCAGAACCGAGGAACTTGACGTAAGCAAGATCAAAAAGTACACGAGCGAGGCAGTGGAGGGTCTGGAAAACGTAAGCCTTAGCGAGCTTGAGGTGGACGCAAAGATCCAGTTTCGAGATATGATCACCACTGAAGAGATCCAGCAAACCCTCATCAAAACCGCAGTCGAGAAGATCGACGTGGATCGCCCGACCTGGACCTTCGTCGCCGCGCGGTTATTTTTATACGATCTGTATCACAAAGTAACGGGCTTTAGCGGCTACAACAGCCTGGGGGATTACTTCGCTCGCGGCGAGGCGGCGGGTCGCATAATGCTCGGCTTAAAGGAAAAATACGATCTTGAGGATCTAAATTCTTATTTGCAGCCGCAGCGCGATTTGCAGTTTAATTACCTCGGCATCAAGACGCTTTACGATCGCTACCTCATCAAGGATAAAAGCGGCGCGCCGATCGAGCTTCCGCAGCAGATGTTTATGGCGATCGCGATGTTCCTTGCGCAAAACGAGCTTGACTGTCAGAGCTGGGCGAAGAAATTTTACGATCTCATATCTAAATTTGAAGTTATGCTCGCTACTCCAACGCTCTCAAACGCCCGCACGACGCGCCATCAGCTAAGCAGCTGCTACGTGGGCTCCACGCCCGATAATATCGAAGGAATTTTCGATAGTTACAAGGAGATGGCGCTTCTGAGCAAATTCGGCGGCGGTATCGGCTGGGACTGGTGCAAGGTGCGCGCGATGGGCGGCAGCATCGACGGGCATAAAAACGCCGCGGGCGGCATCATACCGTTTTTAAAGATTACCAACGACATCGCAGTCGCCGTCGATCAGCTAGGCACGCGCAAGGGCGCTATCGCCGTGTATATCGAGCCGTGGCATATGGACGTGAGCGACTTCCTCGATCTGCGCAAAAACTCGGGCGAGGAGAGGCGCCGCGCGCATGAAATTTTCCCCGCGCTGTGGATAAACGATCTGTTTATGAAAAGGCTTCAAAACGGCGGCAAGTGGACGCTCTTCGATCCTGCAGAAGTAAGCGATCTGAGCGATCTATATGGCGCGGAATTTGAAGCGCGCTACGAGCAGTACGAGGCTGACGATAAAATTTCAAAATCTACGATCCTGGCAAAGGAGCTTTGGAAGAAAATTTTAACTAGCTATTTTGAGACGGGAATGCCCTTTTTATGCTTCAAAGATAACGCCAACCGCATCAATCCAAACGCGCATCAAGGCCTGATTCGAAGCTCAAATTTATGCACCGAGATCTTTCAAAACACGGCGCCGAACCACTACAAAATCAAAGTCGTATTTGCCGACGGCGACGAGAAGCTGTTTGAGGAAAACGAAGATGTGGCGACCGACGCGGGCATCGTAAAAAAGGCGAAAAAGATCACCGCGCTAGACACGCTGGGCGGCAAAGAAATTTTTATCGTGGAAAAAGGCTGCAGCGAGGGTGCGACGGCGGTTTGCAACCTCGCAAGCGTAAATTTAAGCAAAATCAATAGCCGCGAAGAGATAGCTCGCGTGATGCCGATCGCCGTGCGGATGCTCGATAACGTCATCGATCTAAATTTTTACCCGCACGCCAAGGTCAAACACACCAATCTAAAAACCCGCGCGATAGGGCTCGGCGTAATGGGCGAGGCGCAGATGCTTGCCGAGCGCGGCGTGAAGTGGGGCAGCTATGAGCACTTCGAGCTGATCGATAGGATAATGGAAAACGTGAGCTTTAACGCGATCAAGGCAAGTTCAAATTTAGCCGTAGAAAAGGGCAGATACCCTGATTTCGCGGGCTCGAAGTGGAGCGAAGGAATTTTCCCGATCGATTTGGCGAACGAAAACGCTAAGGCACTCGTTAAGCGCGGCGGGCTTTTTGAGCAGAGCGGCTGCGACTGGGACGGACTGCGCGAGAAAGTAAAGCGCGACGGCATGCGAAACGGCTACCTGATGGCGATCGCGCCGACATCGAGTATCAGCATACTCGTAGGCACCACGCAGACGATCGAGCCGGTGTATAAGCGCAAATGGTTCGAGCACAACCTAAGCGGCATGATCCCGGTCGTCGTACCGAATTTAAGCCCGAAAACGTGGCAGGCGTACGTACCTGCGTACGAGCTCGATCAGCGCCTACTCGTAAAAGCAGGCGCCATCCGCCAAAAATGGATCGATCAAGGTCAGAGCCTAAATATCTTCATGAGCCTAGATAAGGCAAGCGGCGGTTATCTGAGCGAAATTTACACGCTCGCGTGGCAGCTGGGGCTAAAATCGACCTACTACCTGCGCTCCGAAAGCCCAGATAGTGAGAAGCTAAACAACGTCGCGGACCGCTCGATCGAGTGTGAGGGGTGTCAGTAAAATACGGCGGCGCTATGGTTGAATATGAAATTTGAAAAATTTTGAAATTTTTAAGAGCCGCTATAAAATTTTTGTAAAATTTAAGCGGCTCAGGTCGATAGCAAAGCGAAAGCGCTTATTAAAGAATTCCTTGCCTTTCGAAGTAGTTTGATTTAATAACGGACGAGCAAAAAAGCGCAGCCTTCGCAAGAACCAAATTGTTTCAACGGCGCTCGCTCAAATTTAAAGCGTAGATTATTCCACCTGCCCGAGCTTTTTGAGATAGGCAAAAATTTTAGCGATCTCGATCATTTTATTTAGGCTTTCGAGCAGCTTCGCGCTTTGCGAGCTCGGCGCAGATTTGAAAATTTCGCTATTTTCAACGCCGATTACGAGGCTGTTTTCGCCCAAATAGAGCTCGGTTTTACCGAACAAATTTAGAGTGATCGTCTGCATATTTTCTAAAATTTTTTTGTTTTGCAAAAATGCGGCGGCGGCGGGGTTGTTTAGATATACGTCAAACGACGCGCTTAAATGGGGGCTATCTTTGAGCAGCTTCAGATCCGATGCGCCGAATATAAATTCTCCGCGCGGCACAACTAAAATTTTACTATCGAAAGTCTCGCTAAAATCAAATTTCGCAAAAAGCCCGTCGAAGATCGCGGTATCGTCTTTTTTTTTAAGATGCAGAATTTTATCCAGCTCAAATACCCGATCCTCTCTATTTTTATCGAAGTCGCGGCTTAGGCAGATGTCGCCTATTTTTATGCTGAATTCGGGCGTCTTGCCCACTATCGCATGCTTGCAAGTGCATAAATTTGCCTCTTTGCGGAGCGGATTTTTGTAAATTTCATCGAGCAAAAACGCGCCGAAGGGCTGAAAGGTAAGGCGCAGCTCCTTTGCGATCCAAAGCAAAAATTCGTTTTTGAAGGCCTCTTCGCTGAGCGTTTCAAATTTACGCGAAATGCGCATGGCTAGATATTTGTAAGCAGGATAAGCAAGAGCTAGCAACACTAATAAAAACAGGAATGAGAAATCTCCAAAATCCTTGCGCATAGCAATAAACAGCGCCAGCACCACCACCGCCACGCCGCCACGCGCCTTCCAAAGCGCCACATTGCGCGCTCCATCTAGTTTTTGCTTTTTTAATTCGTAAGAAACAAGGCTCATCGCTATCCCCGTGAGTGAAATTTGACGCTCATTATAGCGAAAAATGGGATTAAATCAAGCCATATGATAAGCGTGTCGCTATTTATAAGGTGGGTTTTATAAATAGCTCAAAAGCATAGAAATCGCCGTCTTTTTCTTTACATTTTACAATATCGCCCTGTTTGAATTCTAAAATTTCATCCAGTTCGGATTCAAATTTCGTCGTATCGATAATTTTAAAAATATATTGCGCGATTTGAACAGCCTTTACCAAGCGCCATACATCGATATCTTCATTCAAAATTTTTATAAAAATTTCTTTATCGGTCGCGCTCGTCATATTAAATCTTTCTGCCCGGTTATCTAAAATTATTTCTGCCTAGCCACAATTTAAGATATTTTAATACGGGTCTTAAATAATCATTTGTAACGTTGGCTTTAAAGGTGCTTACGCCCGATTCTATCAAATACCAGCTATATCCGTCATCCTTTAAAATATTCATTTTACGGTGTTTGACCTCAGTGCTTGCGTCCGATATCTCTATATCCAGTACTTTATTTGCAATATTCATCTGTACCGATAGATTAGGGCTTAGATCATATATGAAGCGGTTAAGATCTTTGATGATATGCGTATTATATACGTCATCGATCATCTCGGCTCTTCTCTTCTGAAAAATTTTCTTCTCTATTGGGTCTCCATCAAAAAGCTTTTCATAATGATCTGCGTCTGTTATGAGCTCTTCGTAAGACGCGGTAAAATATTCCCCGTACATTCCAAATTTCCAATTCGTAGGCACCGTTTCATCGATTACTTGAAAATATTCACTATCAAATCGATACCAATCTCTATCATCTTCAAGTGGCAATATGCAATAATAAACCTGTCCCTCTTCATATTGGATACCATGAACAAAATAGATTCTGCTTAATCCCAGATGCCCATACCTGTCTTCTTTTATACATTTTACAATCATTTTTAATCATCCTTAAATTTGAAATCATCTACGGCTTCTATGATGGGCTACCCGTCTTTATCGCCTATTATACTATTTCTAACAAGTTCTGTAAAAAATTCTTTGTTTTTGGATTTGTTGATTGCCTCTTTTATAGCATTAAAGGATAATTTTAAATTCTTTAAATTGCCGTCTATAATGTAAAAACCGTTTTTCTCACACAATGATATTATGCCCCTTAATACGGCTTCGTACTCGGATCTAAAATCGATACGAAACGTAACGGACTCTATTATATTATTAGTATCAAAAAATACCTCTAGGCGGTTGCCGTTTTCGCTTCCGTATAGATCTATTTCGTTAGACCAAGATTTTTCGGGCTTTAATAGGCGCGAAATTTCAGAAAATACCTCTTTTTTGATCTTTGCTTTTTTCCAATACTTATCGTCTTCAAAGAGCTTTATATTGCCATATTGCCGGCCGTATTGCAGATCGTAGGTATCGCTTTTGGGCAGAATAAAAAACTTACATTGCCAAATTGCCATATCTTCCTTCCTCAAATATTTTCATTATAAAATTTTAAAAGTAATACACATAGCAGCCTCGATCATCGTATATATCAAATAAAATCGAAAATTTATCTTTATTGTTTGCGGCTAATTGAACTCTGATATTCAAAGATGGCTCTTTTGCCAGCTCAAAATTAAAATGGTGCAGCAGCACGGACCTCAAAAAATTTGGCTCAAGCGCCTTTTCTTTTATAAAGATAACGCCCGCTCTGGCGCCGTTTTTATAAGGCTTAGCTTTTGTGTATTGCCCCTTCATATTTTTAAGAAGATATTCTTCTATTTTCTCATCTCTTTCCCAAAAAAGAATTTTATAAACTACGCTATCTAAGTGGCTTGCTTTTGAAATTAAAAACATAACTAGCCTTATTTTGGCCTCTACATCGATATTTTCAAAATCTATTCTTGATCTGGCTACGCCTCTTTTATTTCTACTTATTTTTCTAAATTCTATATCGAAATTAGTTGAGTCTATAATGCTTTTTATCATTGCCGCCACCTTTCAAAGCCCTTTTGCTGCATGATACTATACAAGCTCGCTTTAAAATCTTTATCTACTTTTTCCATTTAAATTTAAATTTCTTTCGCTTCATTTTTATAAAATTTTCCAACTGTTTATCGGTAAAATTTAAAACCTCTTTTCGATTTTGTAAATTTACATAAGTGTGCCTTATATCGCAATTACCGACAAAGGCGGCTTCCCAGTTCTTAATTAGCCAACTCGAGCTTATCGCATATTCCCGTCCTTTATTCGAGCGCATTTTATCGCTATAGCCAATAGGCGCAAACATACCGGAATAAAACCCCTCCAGATAGGGTAGTCTCGGGCATCCTTCCGTATCGGTTGCGACGATAAATTTTATCTTTCGATCATATGGACGAAAAGCCTTGTGACACTCTATAATATCTCCATTTTTTAGATCGTCTTTGAATTCTAAAAATTTATAAGTAAATTTTGCGGGAATTTTATCATTTATCCTTTTGTATTCGGCTAAAAAACTATCGTAATAAGAAAATATGCTTATATTTCTGGGCGACTCCGGATCACATACAAAATCTAAATTCTCCAATATCCACTTTTTAGAAATCAGACCATTATTATTTTTCGCATTAGCTTCGGGCGGCAATACTATAAACTCCCCCGAATTATCGCCGTTTATACGTAGCAGATTATTCCAGCTACAAAATAAAAACCGCCTTTGACCGATCTGCAGTATATCGCCCTCCGCGAAAATTTCTCTAAAATTATTAATCGAAAATTTCCTTCTACCTCTTACGGGTATTATCTTTTTATAATTTCTTTTCATGGTCTTTCTTCCGTTTTATTATTAAATCGCGGCATACTCGCTAAATCCCTAGATGCAAAATATACAAATTGTTTTTAACCGCCGAATCGATTAGTTCCAATAGACTGTCTAGTTGCTCAATAACCGAGGATTTGTTTAACACACAATTTTTATCAAAAACAATTTGCCCATCCGCGCTCAAGAAAAGCGACCTCCAAGAGCATATTATATCTCTAAATTTAGCTTTATCTTCTATCCAGCTATAGCTATAGTAATTTAGACCTTTTTTCAAATTTATCTCATCGTTCCATGTGGTTTGTACCCACTCAAGAGAATACGAAATGCGAAGTATCAGATCATCGCTAATTACTACGCAATACTCTTTAGAGAAGATATTTTCTTTTGTCTTTTTGAGTAAAAATTCATGTTTAGGCATACAGCTCCTTATTGTTTTAAAATATGACTTTAATAAAACTCGATCTAGCTATTCGCCAAATTTCATCCAAGAGACGGCGTATTCTCGTGTTTCATTCCTAAAATATTTGCTAATTATCTTATATTCGTCTTCTTTCGCAATATTTACAATTGTTTCAATAAAGCCGGTGCAAAACGCCGTGCCGATGTATTCGTCTTCGCTTGCCGCTCCCTTTTCCACAAAATCGAAAATTTCATTTCTTGTCTTTTCGTCCAAATCATCAAAAATTTTAATCGTAGTTTCTGCAAAAGATGCAAGTAGCCACAATAAGCTAGGTATGTACTCCATATCGAAAGGAAATATCTGCTCTTGATAGGCGTTAAAATACGCCCTGTTTTTCTCTATAAAGAAATAGATATATTCCTCATATTTGCCCAAATCAGTCTTTATTAAGCGCATTTGCCAATCCTTATAATTTTTTACCCTTATAAAATTCCATTATAATACTTCCCCCAAAATTTTATCGCATTTTTTATCTCCTTTTCAAAATGTTTGAATGGTATATAAATTTCTTCTTGCTCATAGGGTTTTAACTTTTTATATTTCTTGGAATGCGTAATTCTCGCAATATCTTCATAATTTTTTTGCAAAAAATCTATGATTATTTTTACCTCATCCCTGCTAAATTGTTTCGCTCTCGCCCGCCGCATAGGCGGTGTAAATGCTTGAATAAACATATCTTCTATAACCTCCTCATCGCCGAAGCGCTCGTAAAAATCAATAAAATCCAGGATATAATACCTAAAAGTATAATCATTGAAAACCTGCAAATCTCCCGATAAGAGTTTGATTGTGCTATGGTCTAAATCGCACAGATCTTTACTGCACAGATCTTGCTCGACAAGCTCATCCTTTTGTACAGGATTTGTTATAATTTCCGGCTTTTGCAGTTTAAGCCGCGCCTTTAGCGCCTTTATTCTATTTGATAAGTTCATTTTGTTCTCCTTTTTAGAAAGCATAAAATTTGAGCTTGGCTTATAATGCTCTTTTACTCTTAATAGATATATCAAATACAGGATCAATCCTATGATAAGTAGTAGTTGCATAATGACGGACTGGGTTGTAGCTACGACATAAACTTTGCCTCCGCGATAACCGCCTTCCATCAATAGTTTATGAAAATTTAAAGACGATAGGATAATAAAAAATATCGTCATTACAATTCTTACGGGCTTCATGGTTTCAAATTATCCTTATATGAAATTCCAAGGACAGCTTGTCATCTTTCGCCCAATCAGAGTCAAAGAATTTCATCGATAAATGCGTCTCGATAACGATTCAAATTTATCCATCTAGGCAGTATATGTCGTTGTCCAAATCCACATTATTATCTGCTAATAGTTTTAGTAAATTTGCATTATAATATAGACCGGGCATGCTATTATAACTGTAAACTACGACTCTTAGCAGCTTTTTCACGCTTTGTAATTTTATACTCCTCGCGACATTTATATCTGCTAAAAATTTTTTAATTAGATCTCCCGCAAAAGGTATATCATAAAATTTTTCCTCTATGCTAAAGCCAAAATTTCTGTATTTTAAAATAGAACCTTTTAGTTTCAAATCTCCTTTTTGCCAGACTTTTGTTGCAGATATGCCGTTGCTGCTTATTGTTTCGGATAGATCCCTATCGCTTTCGATCGATAGTATTAAAACTACTTTGTTGCTTTTCAAGATCACTCCTAAAAATCTTTTATATCCCATCTACGCACACATCGGCATTCGGCTCGGCGCACATTTTTATATTTATCCGAATATGAGCAAAACCAACATATTCTGTATTGGAAGCTAAAATTTTCATTTGGACACCCGCCCGGGGCTAATGACCGGGCAGTATGCAAAATCATCTCCGTTTCTGGCGCGATAATTAATGATGTATCGAACCGCTAGTTCGAATGCATCGTCACCGTCATCTCCCTCTTTAATGCTCCAGCTATCGTATGTGATGATGGGCTCATTGCCGCTTAGGCGATATACATCCCCTCCGACGATAAGCATATCTCTATCTCTTGCGATTTTTAGCACCTCCATTACATCATCAAATCTCCAAGCGATTCCATAAATTCCGTACTCCTCCCTTAAGCGTATACCGCGCTCCAGCAGATCCTGCGGCACGATATTTACGTAATCTTCATCTATAAACGCCGCGCCATCTTCTTCAACTGACATAATCTCTCCTTTCATTAAAATTTAATTTATTGCAAAGACTTTTCTATATCATTTATTAGGCGATGAAGCGTTTCGAGACGACTAGAACTCGGATTATTTTGGTTCAAAATTCTAAAATATCGCTATATTTCATCGTCTTTATATAGCGCTCGTCAAAAGATGGAGGTATATATTTTTCGTTCATCTTAATGATTTTTGCGATATAGCTCTCGCTTATGCCGTTTTTTTGGTTTTTTGTGCGATATATGCGCCAAAGGGCTTTTGGACGATATTTATCGCTCTTTCTGTAAATAGGTTTTAACTAACCTAGTAACTAACTGAATTATTCTAAAACAATTATAACATAAGAAGAAACAAAAATAATCAAAATTACTAAAAGCCCTAGATATCGGTATTTAAAAGAAGTAAAAGAGATTTAAAAGAAGTGATTAAAGCTTTAAAATAACTTAAATGGTGGAGTTAAGCGGGATCGAACCGCCGACCTCTTGAATGCCATTCAAGCGCTCTCCCAGCTGAGCTATAACCCCAAAAGATTTTGTAATTTTACATTATTTTACTTACAAAATTTTTAAATTCCGGCGCTACGCCAAAATTTTCTCCGCAAAAGCCGCTATAAAATGAAATTTTAAGCTTGCATTGGGTAATATTTCATTTCTTTGCGCGGGAATAGCTCAGTGGTAGAGCGCAACCTTGCCATGGTTGATGTCGCGAGTTCGACTCTCGTTTCCCGCTCCATTTTACATTCTGTTTTGTATTAAACGTGCCCGGATGGCGGAATCGGTAGACGCAAGGGACTTAAAATCCCTCGGAATTTTTTCCGTGCCGGTTCAAGTCCGGCTCCGGGCACCACCTAATAAGCCGGCGCGGCGACATAGCCAAGTGGTAAGGCATGAGCCTGCAAAGCTTTGATCCCCGGTTCGAATCCGGGTGTCGCCTCCAGATCCTAAAAAGGAGTTATTATGAGATACATACTAGCGGCTCTTTTGGCATTGATGGTTTTTAGCGGGTGCTCTAATACTTGGCACGGCGTAAAAGAGGATTCGCACAACGCGGCTCAATGGACCAAAGAAAAGGTTCACAACGGCGCCGAGTGGGTCGGAGAAAAAACCGAATAAATTGCGCGCGCAGGTCTTGATCTGCGCGAACTTTCGGCGGGGTCTACCCGCCCTTAATCGGGAGATGGCTGAGCGGTCGAAAGCGGCGGTCTTGAAAACCGTTGAGGTGAAAGCCTCCTGGGGTTCGAATCCCTATCTCCCGGCCATTTTAATCTAATCCGAAATTCCATTTTAACTTCAAAATTTCACATTTTATCTATACTAATTTTCATTTAATGCTCTTTGCGTTTAAACTCTACTTCACGATATACGGCGTAAATAGGCAGCTAGAATAGCATATTCGCAAATGAATGCTAGAAAGATACGTAGGAAAAAAGCCAAGATTTCGATAGTGGCCTTAATTGATCAGTCCGAATCAAAGTAGTGCACAATGTTGAAATAATATAATGGCATTAAGCTTTGAGCGTTCGTCTGGTATAAAAGTGAACGAAAAACCTAGCAACGAAATTTAGTTATGAGTTTTTAAGACGTAGCATTCATTGTGCCAGGCATAAAATTTTGGAAGCTCCGCGAAATTTAAAATTCCATGCCGCGTGCCGTAAAATTTTAGCGTGCGCATCGTATGATTTAACGTGCACGCCGTAAAATTTCAACATGCATACAAAATTTTAAAATTCGCGCCCAAATTTAAGCTATAATCGCTTCAAATTTTAAGGAGCTGCAAATGCTAAAATCATATCCTCTTACGATGCAGGGCGTGGAGTTTCGCGGACATGGCGTGACGGGCATTTACGAGATAGAGGAGCGGATAGCTTTCGTCCACTTTGCCTTTGCAGCCCCCTAGCGAGCAAAACATCGCCGCGAAGCTAACACCCGGCTACGTGCTACTAGATACGTTTTCGCGCGATTTTAGCGAGCACAAAAGATCGGTGCTCGCCTACGAGCAGCGCGAAATTTTCTCTGCCGCCTCCGCGCTTTGTTACCCGCAGGACGGCCACTTCGTGCTAAATACGAGATATTATGGGGGCTTCGTCGATTCGCCCGCAAAGCTCATCAAAATACAAGACGGCGAAATGACCGAGCTTGGCGATACCCCAACGCCCGTGAAGCAGATCTACAACGATGCGCGAACCTACGAGTTTGACGGCTTTGCCGTGCGGATGAGTTCACCCTTTATGATGGAATGCAGAGCCTCTCAAGGCGGGTCAAATTTAAACGGCGCGGCTGCCGATTTGGGCGGCGCAGTAAATTTCAGCGGCGCGGCGGGCGAAAATTTAAAAAATTCCTCCGAAAATGACGATGTGGCGACTGTTTGTAAAGAAAGCAAAAACGATCTACGCGATAAAACGAGCGAAGCGAAAGATAAAATTTCAAACGGCAGCAAGCGGCCCTGCAAAAAAGCGGCCGCAAAAGGCAAAACGCTTTGGCGGCTGAAGCTAGGCGCGTATCTGTATACGCCCGTTTGGCTGCGCGACGCAGCGACGTCGCATTTTAGCGAGCAAGACAAGCGGCAGGGTCACAAGACGCTGTATTTCGGCACCGCAGGCAAGGGCGGGCACCTATACGCCGTAGACGCGACAAGCGGCGAGGTGATCTTTAAGCTTGACACCGGCGGCACCGAGCATTTCGCGTGGTGCGAGGATAAAATTTTACTCGCAGATCGCCGCGGCAAGCCTGTTTTGATTAGCGCGGAGGACGGCTTGATCTTAAAAGAGGTGGAATTCGGCGAGTTTCAATTCGGCTCGGATCAGATCATGCTCGCTAGTAGGGGTCGCCTCTACGTCGTGGCAAACGACGGAGCCACGATGCATGCCGTCTGCGCTGATATTTAAATTGGACATATTAAAATTCGGCTTGTAGTTGTAGATTAAATTTAAACGCAAGGCTTGAACCGCCGAACATTTTGGATATGAAATTTACCTATTTAAGTCTCATGTCCGCTAGCCGCAGCACCCTTGCGAGCCGTATCCCATCTCTCGCCCATTCGGCAAATGCCAAAAACCGCGAATTCTTTGGTATAAAGCACGTCGTAGCTCACTTGCTAAGTAAAATTTATTTGCCCGGCGCGTCGTTTCGGACTGAAATTCAAACCCCGCGCCTTAAAATTTAAAACAGTCGCGGCAAAATTTCAAGGCGCGAAGTGATGCGAGCTGCCGTGAAATTCCATAGAGCTTTGTGGCGTGCGCGGGCAAACCTCGGCGATGATATTGATCGCGACGCCCGTTTCATTGAAATATCACAAACTGCTTTTGAAATTTTGACGGGCTGATCCGCCGCTCTTTCAGCATGTAGCGGCAAACCCTTTCAAAGTCCGCTCCGCTCATCATAAAACTGATAAATCCGCCCTTGCCGTCATAGATGATCAAAGTATCGATCGCGCGGAAGCTAAATTTCCCCTCCCCGTGATCTTTGAAAAAATCAGTTTGGAGATGAAAAACGGCAAAATCAATGACACCGCGCTCATAATAAAAATTATAAATCCTCTAAGGCTTTGTAAAAATCCGGTAAACGCGACGGCTATTACGATGAACGAAAACACAATACCTACGGAATTTCTAGCTGGCACGATATGTCCGAATAGCGGCGTAGCAGTGAGCTTTATGAGCGATATCTCATCAAATTTTATAGATTTCGTGATTTTGCCCTTGTTAACGTAGTTAATGCTCCTATTCGTCAAATGAACAAAGCGCGTATGGGCACTGTTGAGATAGGACACGACGGCGAATGCTACGGAAACAAACGGCGTATAGTATGGAAAAATATCCCCTATGTATAGAAATACCGGTACTGCCAAGGGAGCGAAGAATAGGTTATAAATAAAGAATACTATTATGTTGTAGTCTTTGACGACGAGGGATTTATTGTCAAATTGCGGCGGATTTAGGCGCTCGGCGCCGTTTTGCTCAGGCTGCTGCGACCTCTGCGGCTCGTCGTTAAAATTTTTCATTAAATTTTTTGCTCCCGTTTTAAAATTTTATCGCTAGCGGCTCGGGCGTTTTGCGGCGTTAAATTTGCCGTTCGTGCCGTACGTTCTAGCGACGCTATCCCAAGCAGAGCCTGTTTGCGTCCTTTCAAAATTTTATTTAGTTCAAATTTATCAGTACCATGTACGCTTGCCGCACCGCCGCATGAAATTTCGAGGCCTCATGGCTCGAAATCAAAACAGTAAAACTCATCCGCCTCGCTCCAAAGCTCCTCTAGCGAGCGCCCGCCTCTTTTTCATATTCTTTAAAATAAGCGGGCAATCAAAATAGATGATTATCGCATACTCTCTGCTACGCAGACGTAGGCTTGGTCATCCATCCTATAATAATTCATTTTAATTGTGTCGGCTCCACGTTTTTGAATGAATAATTTTAGCATTTGTCCACTTTGGGTCATTCAAGTATTTACGACAGAATAGCAATGTATAATGCTGGATTTTATAATCCTTTTTCTCATGAAAATATGAGTTTAAGTTGATATAAAATTCCTGCAGCAATAACGTTTCCAGTAATTCCTTCAAGTATATTTCTAAGGGTTTTTAACGATTGACTTAAAACTACTTTAGAGGGACTTGCTTTTTTTACTTCATTATTAACCGCGTCTAGTTCTTGTTCAAAATCTTTTGGATTGTCTAGCGATACCAAAATGTCTTTTTTATGGGTGTTAATTAATTCTAGGACTTTAACTATTTTATCAATATCCAAACTATTATTAATTGTTTGCGAAGAGTAATTGCTATTCTGCTGAATTTGGCTGTTTGAAACATTGCCATAAAAATTATTTACCGTGTAGTTCTTTTCACTTGCAATTTTCTTTTCTTCATCTGTAAATTTCATATCCACTCCTATAATACCATCTTCTTCCAATTTTAATATCCATTCCATAATAATATTTTTCACGGTCTCAATAATGCCGATTATACTAGTGGGGCTTAACTCTTTTCTATATTTAGTTGGAACACCATCGCTTATAAGTTGGTTAAACGAGTCTGGTAAATTTATACTTATGATGCTCTTATTTTCAGAGCGATTGATTATATTTTCCAATCCTGGAATTCCTTGTCCAATTTTAGACATAGTTAATTTATTATACATTTCAATATTCTCAATTATTACAGAAACCCAACCATGATACGGATTCCACCCTTTAATATCTCCAAAAATATTTCTATACTCTGGAATACTAGCACCTTCTTTATACCCATTCAACTCATTGCTAATCCAAATTTCAAAATCTTTGATCTTTAATTTTCTAGCAATAATATATGCTTGCCTAAGAACATCCGTAGTACTTTTACTCAATATTTGCTTTTGTATATTGATAACTATTGGATCCATAAAATTTATCCGTATTCAAATTAATTTTTTCGCTTTCGTATCTTCTTAGTATAATTAAGCTCATTATATAATAATTTTACCATTTTATACACTAAGTTCACTTTCAATAACAGATTTTAAACTTTGAAATAAGGCTATTAAGAAGTTTAAATTTTGTCGATATATTATGCAATTCAACATTAGATCCTTAGCGCATTGGATTGATTGTTACTTGCTCTTTTACTCCGCCAAAAACCCGAAGCGCTCGATCATATCCAAAAGCATATCGGCTCTGCAAATTTCATCGTCCAGCAGATCGTCGTATTGATCCCGCAGTCGCTAGGCGCCTTGCGCCACGGGCCCTAGATATTCCTTAGCCTGCGCGAAATCCCCTTTCATCACGTAGTATTCGCCTAATATCACGCGAGCTTGCGTCTTGCTAACCTCGTCGCCTTCGCCATCAAGTGCTGCTTTTAGGCTCTGCACGCCGCTCTCTTCAAGCCCCCGCGAGATCTGCGTTACCTTCTGTAAAGCTTCGCATCCATTTTCACTCCTTAGCTAAATTTCATTTAAAATAATAGAACAAATTTCCGCCGCACTCAAGATCCACGAACTCCTTGCTGTCAAAAAACAGCTTAAATTCCATGTGGCTCAGATATTTAGCGTCCTGCGCTTTCTCTATAAAATTTCTTATCAGCCGCTCTATCTTTCCGCCCCCTTCGCGGCGTGCCGCGTCCTGCCTCGTGAAATAAAAAACTACGGGCGCGTCGGACACCGCCGCGATATACCAAATTTTAAGCGGCGCTAAAAGCTCGTTTCGGTTTCGCAGCAGCTCCTCTACCGCGCCTTGGATCAGATCGGTGCGGATCTGCGACTCGAAGGACTCGACCGAGATATAAAAATTCTTTAGCTCGTTTAGCTTCGCGTAAAGCGGCGTGCGGGCGAGATAGCGCTCGATGCACTTTTTATCGGTGATTTTTGCGGCATCTTTATCGAAGCGAAGCACGATCTTAAGCCACGCCGAGTCCCTGCCCGCGCCGTAAAACGCGCTGATAGGACGAACCTTAAATTTAGAGTTTATAAACTCCAGTAAGCCGCTGATATTTTCGCTGTTTTCGGCTCTATTTTCTATGATCTCTTTGCAGCGCCTGCTCTGATACGGGCTTAGATCGCAAAACATTGCGCGCCTTTAATTTAAAGCTAAATTTACTCTGCGCTATAAGCCTGCAGCATATCGAAGGTCGGAGCGAAAAAGAGCGCGCCCGTCTTTGCGGTGCTGAAATCCAGTAGGCGGTCGTAGTTGCCTCGCGGGCGGCCGATAAACATACTCTCAAGCATCAGCTCCAGCGTACTGAAGGTGCTTGCGTAGGCGATGAAGTAGGTTCCCGTCTCACCGTCTTGCATAAACGGCATATTGCCGCGCACGACCTTTTTGTCGTCGCCTACGTTGGCTGCGGCGGAGTGCGAGTTGCTGGGTTTTATCTCCTCGCTCATTTCGATATCGTTTTGCTTGGATCTACCGATGACGCGCTCCTGCTCGGCGACGCCCGCGGCGTTCCACGCGCTCATATCGTGGATATATTTTTGCGTAAAAAGATAGCTGCCGCCCTTATACGCCGCATCCTCGTCGCCTACCTTGGCGAAAAAGTCGCGATCTGCGCCTTGCGGATTTTCGGTGCCGTCCACAAAGCCGATGATAGCGCGCCCGTCGTAGTATTTAAAGCCGCAGATCTCCTCCTCGCACGTCGCGACATCCTTCAGCGCGGCTCTGATCTCGCTTGCCATATCGTAGCAAACGGCTTGATTTGCGGCTCTGATGTGGATGTGCAGATCGCCTCCGGTGGCGGGCGCAGCGTGTTTATCGCCCCTAATCTCTTCGAAATTTTTTAGCTCTTTCGGCAAAGGCTTCGGCAAGCCGAGCATTTTCCATGCCTCAAAGCCCACGCCCAGCACGCAGCTCGTTTCGCTAGCCGCGCCGAATCTCGTAACGGCGGTTTTGTTTAAATTTATCACCAGGCCGCAAAGACCCTCGAAAGCCTTTTTACAGGCGGTTTTGTCTGCGCTAAAACGCCAGATCATAAACACGGTGTTATTGCCGGGCGCGTCGGTTACGTTTTGGGATTTTGCATGCGCACAGGCGCAACTTTTTTCTTTACTCATTTTCGCTCCTTCAAAGTGAAATTTTAAAAGGAATTTTAGCGCAATATCGGTAAACGGCGGGCGTAGAGATAGAATTTAGGTGGCTTTCGGGTTTGATTTCGGCGGAGGAAATTTTGTCTTTGATCGTGGGACTTGCGGCAAGGGTGGAATTTGGGCTTTAAATTTATAAAATTTACGCCGAATGGGAAGCGAAATTTTAGAGTTTTGCGAGGACGAAATTTTAAAGTAGTGGCAGATGGGAAGGGATTCGAACCCTCGAAAGCTTGCACTTTACACGCGTTCCAGGCGTGCTCCTTCAACCGCTCGGACACCCATCTAAATTAAAAGTCGTGATTATAGCGAAAATCTAAAATTTTGCCAAATTCCGTTTTGGCGCGCAATCCGTTTTGCCTTTAAATTTAAAACGCGGCGCTTAGAATTTTACCGTAGCGTTTGAAATTTTATCGCGCTGCTTGTAATTTTGCCGTGCCGCTTAGAAATTCTACCGCGCGCCTAAAATTCTACCGCGCCACTAAGCCAAGCCGCTTTGCGCTTCCTAGCCGAGCGACGATTTCACCTCGCTGCGGCTATTTTAAAATTTAGATTATCTTTGAAATTTGGATTTGCCGCCCGCCGCGGGGCTAAATTTAAAAAGCGCAAGTAGATTTTACTTTCATATAGTCCGCTTGCGCCGTAAAATTTCGGCGGCGCTTTAAATTTACGGGTATTTTAAAATTTCGCGCCGCCAGTAAATTTAGAAAGCTAATTAAAAATCCTATCCTTCGGGAAGGCGGACATATCGGGCTGCACGTCCTGCTCGGCGCCGATAAGCGCCTTTATTTCGCTATCTTCTATGCTAAAGCCGCCGCCGAGCGCCTTGTATGCATTCACTGTCGCGTTTAGCACGTCAAGATCGGTCTGCACTTTGTTTAGCTGCGCGCTAAGTAGGTTTCGCTGCGAATCCAAAAACTCCAGATGATCGCTGTAGCCCGCCTGATACCTGCTTGAGGCGTTTGAATAAATTTTGCTCTGCGAAGCGACGAGATCGGCGAGGCTTGCTTGCCTCAATTTGGCGTTTTGTACGCCTACAAGCGCGTCGCGAACGTCGCCGAAAGCGGTTTTAAGCGCTTTGTCGTATGCGATGAAGCTCGCGTTTTGCTCCAAATTCGCAAGCTCTACACGCCTTTTTTGGCGGCCGAAGTCAAGTAGCGGCCCTACGAGCGAGCCCCCGATATTCCATGTACTCGCGCTTGCGGTAAACAGCCTGTCAAACTCGCCGCTTGCATATCCTGCCGAGCCCGTAAGCGAGAAGGTAGGGAAGTAGCCCGCCTTGGCGACGCCTACTAAGAAGTTGCTTGAGCGCAGATTTTCGAGCGAGCTTGCGACGTCGGGGCGGTGCAGGATCACGTCGCTTGGGATTCCGCTTGGGATCTGCGGTGCGCTAGGCATTTTCGCGGCGGTCTGCGGCGCGCCGCGTAAAATTTCATCGTAGCTCTTGCCCGTTAGGATATTTAGCGAAGTTTGAGCTGCGGAGAGCTGATTTTGCACGCTTATGAGGCTTGCCTCGGCGCTTTGCACCGCAGCTTTGGCCTGATAAAATACGATCTCGCTAACCGCGCCCGCATCGAGCTGCTTTTTGCGGTAGTTTTGCGTATCTTGATAGCTTTTTAGACTGTCTTTTAAAATTTTCTCCTGCTGCTTTAGTGCTAGTAGCGTAAAATAAGTCGTCGCAACCGTGCTAGTAATCGTGTTTTTGGCGGTTTCGTAGTCATATTTCGTCGCATTAAATTTCGATCGCGCCGAATCTACGCTATTGCGCACGCGCCCCCAAAAATCGATCTCGTAGCTTAGCACGGCGCCAATCTGATACGAGCCGTGGGAGTTGCGATCGGGCTGGTTGCCGAAATTATTTTGACGCACTGCGCTGCCGCTTAAATTTACGTTCGGCAGATATTCAATCTTGTTCAGCCCTAAATTTACGCGTGCGTACTCGACGTTATTCAGCGCGGTTTGCAGGTCGGAATTTTGCTCCAGCGCGCTTTGGATAAGGGCATTTAACTGCGGATCGTTAAAGCTTTTCCACCACTGCGTGCTAACATTCGTGCTCGCGTAATCCGCCTTAAAGCCGGTCTGCTTTTGCGGCGTAACGGGCTTGAAGTTGCAACCGCAGAGTAAAATTCCAAGCGTCAAGGCGCTTAAAAGAGCATTATTTATTTTCATCGTTCACCTCGTTGGTTTGGACTTTTTTACCGCGTCTATCAAGCCAAGCGTTGAAGCTTTCGAGCAGGTAGAAAAATAGCGGCACGAAAAAGATCGCGATCGTAGATGCCGCGAGCATTCCGCCTACGACGCCGGTTCCTAGCGCATGGCGGCTAGCAGCGCCTGCGCCGGTAGCGATAACCATCGGAAGCACGCCGAGGCCGAATGCAAGACTCGTCATCACGATAGGGCGAAACCTCATCTTGGCGGCCTCGACGGCAGCTTCCGCGATCGGGCGGTGGTTGTTTAGGTGCTCGTTCATCGCAAATTCTACGATCAAAATCGCGTTTTTCGCCGCCAGACCGATTAGAAGTAAAAGCCCGATCTGAAAATATATGTCATTATTTAGCCCGCGGAAGTACGTAAATACGAGCGCACCAAATACCGAAAACGGCACGGCGGTAAGCACGGCAAGCGGCATGAGCCACCTTTCATATTGAGCCGCTAGGATCAAAAACACGAAGATCATTCCAAATACAAATGCCTGCGAGCCTTTGCCGGTCTCGCTGACCTCTTGATACGCGGAGCCCGCCCAGCCGATAGAATATCCGCTAGGAAGCTCCTCTTTTATAACCTCTTGGATCGCTGCAATCGCCTGACCCGAGGTATAACCCGTATTTGGCTCGCCCATAATCTGCGCTGCTGGGAAGGCGTTAAATCTATTAACGGAATCAGGGCCCAGCGAGCGCTCAAGCCTCACTAAAGAATTTAACGCGATCAGATCGCCGCTGTCGCTGCGGACGTAGAGCGATTTTAGATCGTTAGGATCGTCTCTGTAGTTTTGCGTAGCGCGGATATAGACCTTAAACGTGCGACCCAAGAGGTTAAAGTCGTTGATGTAATACTGCCCGATGGTGGAATTTAGCACGGTGAAAATGTCGGCTATCTTAACGCCTAGCATCTTTATCTTCTCTTTATCTATATAGAGCTTATACTGCGGGAAATCGGTATCCAGCGTCGTTCGCACGAGCTTTAAAGCGGGGTGTTGATTGGCTTTGGCAGTTACGCGATCCATATCTGCGCGAATTTCATCGTAGCTCTTGCCCGTCGTGCTTTGCGCGTAGAGCTCAAATCCGCCCGTAAGCGAAAGCCCCATAATAGGCGGCGGCGTGACGACGTAGGTCATCGAGTTGCGATCCGCGCCGTAGAGCTGCCCGTTTAACGCGGCGGCTATGGCGAAGTTGGAATTTTCATCGCCGGGGCGCTCCTTCCAGTCTTTTAGCTTCATAAAAAAAGCTCCCGCATTTTCTCTAAGCGCTCCGGCTAGCATATCGTATCCCGTGATTTGGGTTATATCTTTTACGTTTGGATACTTTTTAGCGATACTTGCGATGAAATCCTGATCGGCTTCCGTCCTAGGCAGCGTAGATGCCGAGGGAAGCGTAGTCATCGCCATAATCGAGCCTTTGTCCTCGTTAGGCACCAGGCCGCTAGGAGTGAGCACAAGAAGCTTCACCATCGCATAGATGATGATGCCTACAAAAACGAGGCTGATTAGTACGTGGCGAAGAACCATGCCGACGCCTGCGGCGTAAATTTTAGTTGAGATGCTAAAAAGATTATTAAACCATCTTATGAAAAAAAACGGCTCGGACTCCTTTTTTTGCAAGATTAGAGCGCAAAGTGCGGGCGTTAGCGTAAGGGCTACGAAGCCTGAAAAACATACCGAGGCTACGAGCGTTAATGCAAATTGCCTTTGCATAACCCCGGTAAAGCCCTCCATAAACGCAACCGGCACGAAAACCGCTGAGAGCACGAGCACGATCGAGATGACGGGCGCTACGATTTCGCCCATCGCTTTTGTGGTAGCCTCTTTGACGCTAAGATCCGGCTCCTCGTGCAAAATTCTCTCTACGTTTTCGATCACGATAATGGCGTCGTCCACGACGATGCCGATAGCTAAAATAAGCGCGAAAAGAGTGATTAAATTTATTGAAAATCCGAAGGCATAAATTCCGATAAACGCGCCGCAGATCGACACCGGAGCGGCAAGCGTCGGAATGATCGTCGCTCTAAGATTGCCTAAGAACATATACATAACGATGATGACGAGGATTAACGCTTCAATGAAGGTATGAATGACCTCTTCGATCGATACTTTTACGAAGCTAGTCGTATCGTAGGCGACGTCGTAGGTCAGCTCGCCTGGGAAATTTGGTTTAAGCTCGTCTATGCGCTTATTTACCGCTTCAACTACGGCTAGGGCGTTGGCGCCACTTTGCATAAAGATAAGAACAGGCACCATCTCTTTACCGTTAAATTTCGCCGAGATATTGTAGCTTGCGCCGCCAAGTTTGACCTCGGCGACATCTTTTACGCGCAAGAAATTCCCATCTTTTTGCGCGCGTATGATGATATTTTCAAACTCTTCTACGGTTTTTAAACGACCCTCAGGCTTGATCGCATATACGTAGGGATTGCCTAAGTTCATCGGCTGCTCACCCATCTTACCCGCGGCGTATTGGCTATTTTGCTCGCTTATTGCGGCGATTATCTCGGCGGTAGTAACGTTAAATTTCTTAAGCAGCTCGGGCTTTACCCAGATCCTCATCGCGTAGTCTTTCGTTCCCAGCGCCTGCGCTTCGCCGACGCCCGGCACGCGCTTTAGCTCATCTACGACGTTGATAGCTACGTAGTTTTGCATCTCTACGACGTCCATTTGCTCGCTAGGATCGTAAAACGCGAGCACTTCCAGCATCGTGCTGCTGCGCTCGGTGACGGTTACGCCATAGCGGCGCACTTCATCGGGAAGTAGCGTAAGAGCTGGCGTTACGCGGTTGTTTACATTGACTTTCGCATCTGCTGGATTTGTGCCGATTTGAAAATATACGTTGATACGAACGTCGCCGGAGGAGCTTGCCGAGCTTTCCATATAGATCATATTTTCAACGCCATTGATCGCATTTTCAAGAGGGGCTGCGACAACGTCAGCGATCGTTTGCGCGTCCGCGCCGCTATATGTAGCGCTAACGACGATTTGCGGCGGCGTGAGTTGCGGATACTCCTCGACGGAAGAATTTTTAAGAGCCAAAACGCCCGCGATTACGATTATGATCGAAACGACGCAGGCAAAAACGGGGCGGTTGATGAAAAATTTAGAAAACATTATTTCCCGCTTTCCGCATTGCTCTGAGATGCTTCAGGCTGTCCTGCTACGTAAGGATCGGTGCTTGCGGGTACGGGAGTGACCTTGGAGCCCACGTTGATCTTTTTAAAATTATCCAAAATGATCTGATCGCCGTCCTGCAGCCCGCTTGAGATCGTCGCCGTGCGGGTATCTTGCGCCGAAATTTTGACTACTTTTTTAGCAACCTTGCCGTCTTGTACGACATAGACTATGGTGTTGCTAAGATCTTGTTTGAGCGCAACTTGCGGAATTTTAAAGCCGTTTTTCTGATAAAAGCCCTCGACGCTTACTTTAGTAAAAATTCCAGGGCGAATTTCTAAGTTTGGATTTGGAATTTGCGCCTTGGCGCTGACGGACGCGGTGTTTGTATTGATAACGCTATCGATGAAGCTTAGCGTGCCGTTGTAGTCCTTGCCGCCGAGATTTATGCTTACCTGGCGACCCAGCTGCTTCCACTGCCCGTTTTTTAAATTTACATCAAGCTCCAGCCTATCGACGTCCGCGATACCGAATTCCACGTCGATCGGATCAAATTTAGAAAGCCTAACCAGATCCTCGCCCACGTTTACGTATGCGCCTACGTCTTTTTGCGTATCGCCAGCCATGCCGTCAAAAGGCGCGGTTACGAGCGAGTGATCAAGATCGATCTTTGCACTTTTAAAATTTGCTTCAGCCACCATAAACGCGGCCTTTGCGGTGTCGAAATCCTTTTGAGAGATCGTATTGCTAGCTTTTAGCGCCTTGGCTCTTTTGTAGTCCGCCGAGGCGTTTTGCAGATTAGCGTTTGCGCTGTCAAACGCCGCTTGGTAGCGCGAGCGGTCGATCTCGTAGAGCACGTCGCCCTTTTTGACGCTACGACCAGGCTCGAAAAGCTGCTTTTCGATAGTGCCTGAAACCTGCGGCTTTAGCATTATCTCAAGCTCGCTTACGGTCTGTCCGTTAAATTTCAAAATTATCGGCACATCGGCGGATTTAGCGATAAATACGCCTACCGGCAGCGCGGGAGTCTCGCCGCCTTGCTTCGCGCCTTTATCTTCCTTTTTTTCGAAATAGGAGCAGCCCGAAACTAAAAACGCTGCGAAAATCAAACTAGCGACTTTTTTCATGTAAATTCCTCTGTTTGGGTTAAAATTTTGTATTTGTAATAGTTATTACGAATAAATTATAAATTATAATAAAAACTATATAAATAAAACTTAAATTTGGCCCGTAAAATAATATATCGGACGGAATTATAGCGGAATTTCGATATAATCGCGCTAAAATTTTAAAGGCTTTATATGAAAAGAATTCTTACTATCGCGGGTTCGGATAGCGGCGGCGGTGCCGGCATCCAAGCCGATATCAAGACGATTAGCGCGCATAAGATGTTTGCTATGAGCGCTATTACGGCGCTTACGGCGCAAAATTCTCGCGGCGTATTCGGCGTACTAGACGTTTTGCCAGATTTTGTGGAGGCGCAGCTCGATGCGATTTTTAGCGACATCTTTCCGGACGCCGTTAAAATCGGAATGATCTCCAATGCAGGGGTTGCCGAGACCATCGCAAAGAGCCTGAGCAAGCACGGCGCGAAAAACGTCGTCTTAGATCCCGTGATGGTCGCCACCAGCGGCGGAGTTTTGATGAAACAAAGCGCGCTGCATGCGCTAAAATACGAGCTCGCCCCCGCCGCGGAGATCATCACGCCCAACGTGCGCGAAGCCGAGGTTTTGGCGGAGATGAAAATTTCAAGTTTAGCCGACATGCGCGCTGCTGCGGTTAAAATTTCGCAATTTTTTAGCGGCGCGATTTTGATTAAAGGTGGCGATCTTGCGGGTGCGAGCGAGGCTTGCGGCGCGGCGGGAGCGGATACGGCGCGAAATTTTAATGCTTCGCAGCGCCAAGCGGGCGAAAATGGCGCACGCGAAAATTCTGCGGGTTCGACGAAGAGCGCAAATTTCGCGGGTGAAAATTTTACTAGCGAAGACGTAAATTTAACGGCGGGTGCGGAGCCTTCTTTTGGGCAAAATTTATCCGCACCCTCCCTAGGCGCTGGTTTTGAACCGAGCGGCGAGGACGGGGATTTGAGAAATTTCGCAGTCGATATTTTGTACGAAAACGGCAAATTTTATGAGTTTTTCGCGCCGAAAATTGCTACGCGTAACACCCACGGCACGGGCTGCACGCTCTCAAGCGCGATCGCGTGCGCGCTAGCGGCGGGGCTTAGCCTGCCCGCAGCCGTCACCCATGCCAAGGGCTTCGTGCGCAGGGCGCTTGGCTGGGGTGAGCAGATCGGACACGGATGCGGCGCGATAGATCATTATTTCACGGTCCAAGATCCCTTTGGCGCGGACTTTAGCGGATCTTGCGCGAATGAAATCAAAATCATCGCCCCGGATTAAAATTTCAAGCGCTCATTGAAATCCCTGCATTCGTAAAATTTCAAAATTCCGCTGCTATTAAATTTAACCTAGCGGCACGAGATCGTCCGAATGGCTCGTCGCGACTTGTGATAAACGACGGGATTGCGCGGCTAAAAAGCGTGCGCTACGGGGATATGCATACTTAAAATTTTAGTTGATTTTTAGGCATCATAATCCGCGTAGAATTTTAAAGAATTTTTGAATTTTATTATAGGGTTCGCGTTGCAAGTTAGGGCTTTCCTTATTTGCCTTATGCTATAGTCCTGCTTCGCGACATTGTTAAATTTGCGTTATTTCTTATAGGTCTTTATACGCGAAAAAAGTGGATTATAAATATAAGCTAGTCATGCACTCACTGCTCACGTTACTACCTGTCTTCGCCCCTTCAAGGTAGATGCATCGCATTGTATGTCCGACCATTGCGCTATACTTGCCGCAGCATTGCGACATCGCTGCGAATTCGCGATCCATTCCTTTCGTCTCATATTTGCTGAGTTCGCTAAAATTCCAAATTTCCTCGCAAAAGAGTTATAATGGCTAAAATTACGTAAATTTAGGAATTTAAAATGCGCCGCAAAAAAGGACTACTACCCTTAATCATCGCCTCGGGGACAATCTCTGCCGCAGATAACTGGATCGCATCGCTACTGCTACCTAGCATCGCAGATACGTTTGGGGTGCAGGTAAGCGCCGCCTCGGCAGTTTTGACGGCATATCTGATCCCCTATGGCTTACTTCAGCCGGTTTACGGACATCTTAGCGATCGCTACGGCAGAGGTAAAATTTTAATCTCGCTAATGCTTTTTTTGGCGATATTTACGCTTCTTTGCTCCACTGCAAAAAGTCTAGCGTGGCTTGTTTTATTTCGTTTTTGCACGGGATGCGCGGCAGCGGGTATAATCGCCGTCTGCCTCGGCGTTATAGGCGATGCATATGACGATAAGGATAGACAAAAAATCGTAGCGATATTTCTAGGCTCGGTATTTTTAGGGCAGGGACTGAGTGCAGCTTTAGGCGGGTGGGCGGTGGCTAGATTTTCTTGGAGGGAGATATTTTTAGCCTTTTCTGCGCTGTCTGCAGTATCTTTCGTATCACTATTTACGCTAAATTTCAAAGACGCTCCGAAAAGCGGAGGCGAGAGCTTCGTAAAATCCATAGCTAGCTTGCGCGGCGATGCTGCGCTTTTGAGAAGCTATTTTTTGGCTTTATGTAACGGCGTAATCGTGCTTGGGGCGTATTCATTCATAGGTGCTTATCTGCTTAAAAAGCTGGGTTTGAGCTCAAATTTCGCCGGAGCTTGCCTTATGCTTTACGGCGTCGCTTGCTTTTTGGCAGGAAACGCTGCTAGATATTTAAAAGAGAAGTTGCCGCTAAAAGAAATTCTATCCCTCGGCTTTTTGGCGTCCGCTTCGGCGCTGTGCCTTTTGGCGAGTTGCTTCGCTGCCACTGCATATGTAGGAACATTTTTGTTGGGATTTGGCTATGTTTGTGCGCAGTCGGTCCTAGCAAGCGCAGCGCTTCGTTGCGGCTCCGCCAAAGGTCTATCCTCTGGGATCATAGGCACGGCGATATTTTTCGGAGGCGGCATCGGTACTGCCGTAGGTGGCAAGGCGCTTGAATATTTAAGCTACCAAGGGCTATTTTGCGGCTTTGCCGCGTTAGCCGCCACGCTGCTGATTTTTTACCGTGCAAGCTTTAAGGGTACGCGTGAAATTTAATGCTTCGCGACAATAGAAAATTTAAAATTAAATACACTTCGCTGTCGAGAAATTACCTAAAATTACGCTATTTCAGGGCGCCGCATTGGCATCGTCATAAATATCGCAGTGCATTGCATCACGCTGCCGCTTTTAGGACTTACACCACCGCTTTTTCAGCTTCCGTGGTATGAGTTCGTTTCGGGATTTTTTGGGCACGTGGTTTGGTTTTGGGCGATCGAAGTATTTCGCCGCGATTTGCGAAATTGCGTGGCGGGTTAGTCAGATTGATCCTGTGGATTGTCCGAGCGCTTCGTCCTTTTAATTAAAATTTGAAATTCCGCATGGCTCCGCTAGGAATTCCATAATTTCTCAAATACGCTTGAAATTCACGATAAATTTTTATGTTAGAATTACGATTAATAAAATTTTAAAAGGAGTGGCAATGAAATATAAAATTTTAGTTGCGGCCTTTACGGCTACTTTGGGCTTACAGGGAGCGCTTGCGAGCGATTTTGGCGAGCGGGCTTGCGCGGCGCTAAAGGGCACGAAAATTTACGATACAAAGATCAGTGAAGCGATCTGGAATCAAAGCGGCGAAATCGGCGCCGATAGGATGTCTGCGCTAACCGGCGGAGCCAAAAAGACGCTAAAAGCCGCGCCGCACTGCATAATTCACGGCGAGATAGCCTCGCGCACGGGCTCGGACGGCAAGCATTACGGCATAAAATTTGAGCTGCGCTTGCCAGGCGACTGGAACGGCAAACTGCTATTTCAGGGCGGAGGCGGTTTGGACGGCTTTGTAGCGCCGGCTCTTGGCGCCGTATCTATCCGCACTAGCACCGCAACGCCCGCGCTTATGAGGGGCTATGCGGTCGTCACGACTGATTCGGGACATCCTACGCCTACGCCCGAGTTCGGACTTGAGCAACAGGCGCGGTTAGATTATGCGTATCAGGCTATCGGCAAGGTCGCGAGCGTCTCAAAACAGCTGGTTTTCGCGGCGTATAAAAAAGCGCCCGCGCACAGCTATTTTATGGGCTGCTCAAACGGCGGGCGCTCGGCTCTGATGGCGGCGCAGAGGTATCCACTGGAATTTGACGGCGTAATCGCGGCAAATCCGGGTTTTAGGCTTTCGCGCGCGGCGATCGCGGAGCAGTGGGACAACCGGCAGCTTATGAAGATCGCGCCTAAAAACGCCGCAGGGGATAAAATTTTTGCAAACGCCCTTACGCAGGAGGATTTGGATAAGCTAAGCAAGGCGGTTTTGGATAAATGCGATGCGCTAGACGGGCCAAAAGACGGAATCATCGGCGCTTGGGAGCGTTGCGAGTTCGATCCCAGCGGACTTGATCTAGCTAAAGAAAAAATTTCTGCGATAAAAGCGATATTTGAGGGCGCAAAAAACAACAAGGGCGAGCAAATTTACAGCGGCTGGTTTTACGACGCAGGGGTAAATCAGCCGGGCTGGCGCATGTGGAAGCTAGGCGACTCGCAAACGGCAGAGCCAAATGCTAGAAATATCGTGCTCTCAAAGGGTTCGATGAATTATTATTTCTTGACGTCGCCGCAACCGGAGTTTGATCTGATGAAATTTGATTTCGATAAGGACGTAGAGCGAACGTTCGAGACCGCGGCGATAAACGATGCGATTTCGACCAAGCTAGATAGCTTCCGCGCTAACGGCGGTAAGCTCATCATCGTAACGGGCGTTTCCGATCCTGTATTTTCGGCGATGGATCAGCGCGATTGGTTTAAAAAGCTAGTGGAAACGAACGCGAATGCGGACGAATTTGCGCGATTTTTTGCACTGCCTGGGATGAATCACTGTGGCGGCGGTAACGGCATCGATGACGTCGATCCGCTAAGCGCGCTTGAAGCGTGGCGCGAGCAGGGAACGGCTCCATCTAGCCTGCTAGGCAAAAGCACGAGCCGCGCGGACAAACAGATCCCGATCTGCGCGTATCCGAAAGCGGCTGCCTACGTAGGTGGCGACGAAAATAGCGCGAGTAGCTTTGAGTGCAGATAAAATTTATTTAAAGGAGTAAAGATGAGAAGTAAAATTTTAATTGCGGCCTTTGCGGCGGCGCTTTTGTGTGGCTGCGCGGCGCACGACGCAAAGCTAGGCAAGGAGGCAAGCGCAATGGATAAGAGGGGCGAAAGCTCGGCTGCGGACTGCGGCGCTAGTGAGGGCGTCTGCAAAGTGCCCGCGGCGCAGGGGCCGGTGATAGGCGGCGGCACGGATGAGCACGGCTGCTTGGTCGCCGCAGGGCAGAGCTTTTCAAAGATCAAGAATGGCTGCGTGCAGGTTTTTGACGTCGCGGACGTGAGGCTAGACGATCCGGATAACGCTACGCTTGCGATCTACGGGATATTTTCCGCGGATAAAAGCAGGGTAGAAATTTTTTGGTCGAGCTTACCGCAGAGCGAAATTTTAAGCAAAGTTAAGGGAGGTGGCTATGTCTCGAAGGACGGCAAAATTTCGCTGCTAAAAACAAAAAGCGGCAAGGGCTATAAGATCCGCAGAAAATAGCGGGTGAAATTTTAAGTCAGCCAAATTTCGTGCGCTGTGGAGAAATTTAATCCAAGCGCGCCAAAGCTCGGGCTGGCCTAGTAGAGCCTAAGGCTTAAATTTAAGGGCAAGTTAATACCAAGCATTCGGTTATTTGCGGCATCTGCCGCCGATAAAATTTAATTAAAGGAGCAAAAATTGAGGTCATAAAAGTCGATCTACAAAAATCATATCCCAAACCCAGGCGCGACCGCGCTTGTATCGGCCAAATACGATGGCGACGTCAATGCGATGGCGATAACGTGGGCGCAGGCGCTTGACTACGACAAAGTTACCATCGTGCCGCACAACGGCTCGTACACGAGGACGCTCATCGAAAAGAGCGGGTATTTCGCCGTGCAGATCCCCACGGCAGCGCAGGCGGAGCCGCTTAGCGAGCTGGGTGCCGAGAACAACTCGCGCTTTGATAATGCGGACAAGATGAAAAACGTGGAAATTTTTTATAAAGATGACTCCCGCGTACCGCTGATCGCGGGCTGCGCCGCATGGCTCGTTTGCAAGCGTATCCCCGAGCCTCATAACGAGCAGAGCTATGATCTTTTCATCGGCGAGGTCGTCGCGGCGTATGCGGACGAGCGGATATTTGACGGCGGACACTGGCTGTTTGAAAAGATCCCTGACGAGCTAAAGACGCTTCACTACGTCGCCGGGGCGGTCGGTATTATCTGGACGGCAAGGCGGTAGATACCAAGCGCACGCCTATAAGCGACGAATAAACCGCCTCGCAAAATGCCGGCAAATTTGTAAATTTAAGACGAGCGCACGCGTGAATACGCGGCGAGCTTCGATAAAATTTCAAACTAAAGAATCTAAAAAGGATAGAAAATGAAAAAATATATCGTCATCACCGGCGCGAGTTCTGGTATTGGAGCGGCCGCGGCCGAGGCGTTTGCGAGGCGCGGAGAAAATTTGATCCTAATCGCGCGCAGAGCGGAGTTGCTGCAAAGCTTAAAGAAGGAGATCGCGCAGATCGCGCCCAAATCGGACGTAGTCATTAAAATTTGCGACCTTGCACGCAGCGAGAACGTCCTAGCACTTTGGGACGAGCTAAAAAGCTACGAGCTAAAGGCGCTAATTAATAGCGCTGGCTTTGGGGATTTTGGCTTAGTGGGAGAGCAGGATTTACAAAAAACGGTAAGAATGATAGACCTAAACGTAACCGCGCTCGCGATACTTTCGAGCTTATTTACGCGAGATTACAAACGCAAACAAACTCAGCTTATAAACATCTCCTCTGTGGGCGGCTATTTTCTGGCGCCCGGCGTCGTGCCGTATTGCGCTACAAAATTTTTCGTAAGCGCTTTCACCGAGGGTTTGAGCCACGAGCTGGCGCAGAATAAAGACGCCAAAATGCAGGCTAAAGTTCTAGCTCCCGCCGCGACTAAAAGCGAGTTTTGCGACGTAGCTTCGGGAAAGCGCGGATTTGATTACGATGCGGCGTTTTCGCAATACCACAGCAGCGAACAAACGGCAGAATTTTTGCTCACGCTTTACGATAGCGATGCATGCATCGGAGAGGTGGATTTGGCTAGCTTCGAATTTAAACTTAGCGAACCGAAATTTAATTATATAGCAGCCGCCAAATAGCGGATCGGGTGAGGCGCAAGCTCACTTATAGCTTGCGCTGTTAAGTTGCTTCTTTACGTGCGAGCAGGACTTAATTAGCTTCGTAGCGACAAGCTGCGCAGGCAGGCGCCTTTGAATTTTACGCATTTATAGATCGCACGATGAGCCGTGCTGTGCAGACGATATGCGCGTAAAATTTAGAATAACGTAGCGCCGGAGTTAAATTTGACTGCACAACGCGTTAAAATTTAAAGAAATTCAGGGAGTGAAAATGGGAAAATCCGCTCTTGTACTAGGCGCTACGGGCGTCGTAGGCAGGGAGCTGGTGCGCGAGCTTTGCGAGAGCTCGGGTTACGATGAGGTAGAAGTATGGACGCGCCGCGAGATAGGCTTTTGCCGTCCTAAGCTTCGCGCGCGGATCATTGATTTTGAGAGCATTTCGGATATCGCGCCACATAAATTTGACGAAATTTTTTGCGCGTTGGGCACGACGATGAAGCAGGCGGGTTCGCGCGAGGCGTTTTTGCGCGTGGATGTGGACTATGTCTATGCGGCGGCGAAGTGGGGCAAAGCAGCGGGCGTGCGGCGCTTCGTGCTCGTATCATCTCCGGGTGCGAACGAGGATTCGCTAAGCTTTTATCTGCGCGCCAAAGGACGTATTGAGCGGCGCGTGAGCGAGCTTGGCTTTGACAGCCTTCAGATCGTCCGTCCGCCGATAATCCTCGGCGAGAGATCGGATGTTCGCCCGCTGGAGCGGCTCGCGGCGGCGGTTTTTAAACTGCTGCCCGCCTGCGTGCTCGGTAAATTTAGACCGCTTAGCGGCGCAAGTATTGCCCGCTGCGAGCGTGATTTTTAGCTCAAAATCCTATAAAAATTCGCTCATTTTTTCTCTTTATTTTGTTTGATCTCCTCAAGACTTAGACCGCTTTTACCGATGCTGTCCATACCGAGCGTTTCGATCATCACGAGTATTGCGGCTGGGTCTTTGCCTAATACGCGCGCTAGCGTGTCCGTAATCTCGGCGATGATTTGCTTTTTTTGCTCTTTTGTAGGCTCTGGAGCGGCTACTTTTATATTTACGAATGGCATTTTCTCTCCTTAAATTTGATAAAGCAGGGCTAATTATATTAAATTTTAGCCTGTTACCCGTCTCGTTTGCGTTCTAAAATTTAAGTAGATATATTAGAATTTAACTTTAAATTTGATTTAAAGCTAGTATGATTATTATGTGATTCGGTAGTAGTAAAATTTGATAAATTTACCCAAAAGGAGCGAATATGTGTAAGAATTTTTTCGGTTCTATCGTTTTGGCTGCGGCCTTGGTAGGCGGCGCGTTTATAGCGGTGCCGCAGACTGCGAGTGCGGGCGTTTTGGCGCATCAGGTAAAAACCCAGGGCGAGCTCGGCTCGGTATTTATCAACCCCTACGATGTGGCGCCTCTGACCGCCGTTATCGATAGGGCGGGCAAGGATATCAAGGATATCCACGTGCGGGTGCTGGGTAAACCTAGCGGCGGTATCGACATCGCCTATAATGTCTCCGAGCATGCGCTGCTGACGCACGACGGCGTGCCGATCTGGGGGCTTTATCCCGACTATCTAAACGAGGTTGAAGTAAGCTACGTTTTTAACGGCGAAAAGAAGGTCGAAAAGTATAAAATTTACGCTCAGCCGATCGTGACGTATAGCCGCGATTATAGATTTAGCCACATGCAAAAGATGAAGGTTAAAAAGGTCGATCCCGCCTTTAAAAACAGGCTCTATCTCATCAACAACACCATCACGAGCGTCCATAAACCGCTTGATTGGAAAAACGGCGGTGCGGCTAGCTGGAATGATTTCACCGAAAATTTCGTCGTCGATACGCAGGGCGAGGTCAGATGGTATCTGGATTATCAGAAATTTTACGACCGCAGCGAGCGTAGAGTGATGGACGGCGGCATGATGATGGGCTTTCATCAGCTGCCAAACGGCGATCTGAGCTGGGGCATGGCACAGCGATATATGCGCTACGATATGATGGGCAAGGAGGTGTATAATCGCGAGCTGCCGCGCGGCTACATCGACCTTAGCCACGAGGTGATGCCGCTAAAAGGCGATCACTTACTGCTTCGCGTCGGTAAATACAACTACCACCACGCAGACGGCAGGATCTCGCACACAATCAGAGATCACATCATCGAAGTGGACGGTAGCGGCAAGGTCGTGGACGAGTGGGATCTGAATGAAATTTTCGGCAAAAACGTCTACCGCAGCAACCTCATCAAGGCTCTTGACGCTCGCGCCGTGTGCCTAAATATCGATATGGACGCCAAAGAGATCAAAATAAGCGACGATCTGCCTTTTGGCGACGTGACCTCGACCGGCACCGGACGCAACTGGGCGCACGTAAACTCGATCTCGCACGATCCTAGCGACGACGGCATCATCCTCTCGCTTCGCCACCAAGGCATAGTTAAGATCGGCCGCGACAAAAAGGTAAAATGGATCCTCGCATCGCCTGAGGGCTGGAGCGCGGACTTTAAAGAAAAAGTGCTGGTGCCCGTGGATAAAAACGGCAACAAGATCAAATGCGAAAACTCAAGGTGCGAGGGCGACTTTGATTGGTCGTGGACGCAGCACACCGCGTGGCTCACTCCGCGCTATGATAACAAGGGCCCAATCAAGCACATCAGCGTATTTGACAACGGCGACGGCCGCGGTATGGAGCAGCCTGCGC
>ERZ773049.133-NODE-133-length-45840-cov-8.620553_pt1 | contig 45840 bp, 38 predicted proteins | sample MGYA00580633_ERZ773049 | MGnify/ENA primary metagenome ERZ773049 (study PRJEB29015, sample SAMEA2737991) | human oral metagenome | biome: human oral; feature: human-associated habitat; material: dental | place: China | collected 2066 ...
GAGTCCGGCAGCGGCCGTGCCTGCGCCGGCTTCGGCAGCCACACCACCGGCAGCAGCAGCGTCGGCGGCCACGGCGCCTTCGGTGCTGGCCACCTGGGCAGGTGCAGCGTTCTCGGCAACGGCCTGGGCGTCTGCGTTGGCCACTTCGGCGGCCTTGTCAGCCTGGTGCTGCCCAGCCTTGCGGGCAGCCAGCTTGTCCAGCGCATCCATGTCATGCGGCTGGGCGCTGGCGGCGCGGGCTGCCACAGCCTGGGGCTGCGACGCTTGTTTGGTCATGTTGTTCTGGGTTGCCATGTAAGTCTGTCTCACGAAAGGGATGATGGCGTCGTGTCCATGTCGTGGCGTTCTGTCTCTGGCATGGTCGTCTGCCGGTGTTGGCGATCGGTCCGGTGCCTGTCATGGCTTTCGGCTCTGGGTTCCGGTATGCCGGAAGGCCGTGTCAGGCGTCCGGGTGTCATCGTGGCAGTTTCTGCAACACGTTGTAGAGGGCAGGCGTCGAGCGGTCGCTGGGGGGCGCCGAGTGAGGGAAGGGCAGGAATGCGTACCTGGGCGTGTCGTGCGGTTCTGGTCGCCAGGATGGAAATTCGATATAGTGTGCATATGCGTATACGTATAGAGGTGGTCCATGCATAAGCGAATGACGATCACGCTGGATGAGGCGGTGTACGAGGGGCTGTACCGGACGGTGGGTAAACGCCGGATGAGCCAGTTCATCGAGGATCTGCTGCGCCCTCACGTACTGGGGGGCGCATCGCTGGATGAAGGCTACAAGGCCATGGCGGCCGATCGGGAGCGGGAGGCAGAGGCGCTTGAATGGTGCAATGCGCTGGCTGGAGATGTGGCAGATGCTGCGCGGTGAGGTCTGGTGGGTGGAGTTCGACCCTTCGGTGGGCAGCGAGATACGCAAGACACGGCCAGCGGTCATCGTCAGTAATGACACGGCCAATCGTTATACCGAGCGCGTGGTCGTGGTGCCCATGACAAGCAATACGGGCAGGGTGTACCCCTGCGAGGCGGTCGTGTCCGCAGGCGGCCAGAGCAGCAAGGTCATGGCAGATCAGATCATGACGGCTGACAAGCGCCGGCTGAAAAACATGCTGTGCCGGCTGTCGAACGAGGACATGAGAGCGGTGGAAGATGTGATCAAGGTGCATCTGGGGCTGCCGCTTTAGTGCGCCTGCGTTAGGATGCAGGCCGACCCAACGAGGAATGGTTATGAAGATCAAGGTGGCAGCGGTGCAGATGGTGTCCGGGCCGGATGTGGACCGGAACCTGGAGGTGGCCGATGGTCTGTTGGCGCAGGCGGCGAAGCAGGGCGCAAAGCTGGCGCTGCTGCCGGAGTATTTCTGCCTGATGAGCGGCAATGACCGCGACAAGCTGGGCATCATGGAGCCGGATGCGGGCGAGTGGCCGATGCAGGCCGAGGCGGAGGTGCCCCTGCAGTGCTTCCTGTCGGATGCAGCCCACCGGTACGGGATGACGGTGCTGGGCGGGACGGTGCCGATGCGTTCGCCGAAGATCAACAAGGTGTGCAACAGCCTGCTGGTGTATGGCCCGGACGGGCGGCGGCTGGCGCGCTATGACAAGATCCACCTGTTCGGTTTCCAGCGTGGCGACGAGTCGTATGACGAGTCCGTGGCCATTCATCCGGGGCGCACGCCGGTGGTGGCAGACGTGCCGGTGGACGGGGCCTTGCTGCGGGTCGGCCTGTCGGTCTGCTATGACCTGCGCTTTCCGGAGCTGTACCGGCAGATGGCGCCGCTGGACCTGATGGTGATGCCGGCGGCCTTCACCTATACGACGGGTCAGGCGCATTGGGAACTGCTGCTGCGCGCCCGCGCGGTGGAGGGGCAGTGCTATGTTCTGGCCTCGGGCCAGGGCGGCACGCATCCGTCGGGTCGTCGCACGTGGGGGCATTCCATGCTGGTGGACCCGTGGGGCGAGGTGTGTGCGGTGCTGCCCGAAGGGGAAGGCGTGGTGATGGCGGAGATGGACACGGAACGGCTGGCCTCGGTGCGCGAGAGCCTGCCGGCGCTGCGGCATCGGGTGCTTTGAGAGGGCGGAATCATGAACACGACACCGGATCTACACTATCAGAATGCCAATTTTCTTAGGGAGCTGGCCGAAAAGCTTCCCCGGATCAGCCCGGAGGATGACTGCCCAGAGCATATGCGGCTTCTGCAGAAATTGGCTGATGAGCAGTTGGCAGAGGCACAGCACATCGACTGGGTACGTGCGAAGGTTGCTGCGGCACGGGACGATACTCGTCCGGATGTTCCGGTTGAGGAGGCAATGATGGAATTCAGGCTCCGCATGGAACGGCTGCACAATGGCAACCTATGAGGTCAAGTGGAGCAGGGCAGCTCTTGATAATCTGGAGCGTTTTCTTGTTTACCTGCTTGATGAGGTTTCCTTGCAGGAGGCTCTGGGCATATGCGACAGGATATTTCAATCAACGCTCCTTCTGGAAAAATATCCTCGCCTGTATCAAGAGGTCCCTGAGTACGGGCATGGTGTTCGCCGAATCATCAAGCTGGGGCGATATGTGCTTTACGAAGTCAATGATGATGATCGAACTTGCAGGGTCCTGGCCGTGGTTGGGCAGGGGCAGAAGCCGAGAGACATGTTTGAATGACTTTGATGGAAACGAATACGGCAATGAATCGGAATGACGCGGCGGGTGATCCGCTGGCGGTGGCGCGGGGTGTCCTGCTGGAGCCGCATGGTCTGGATGTAAAGGACCTGCACGGGGCTATCGGGCGGATCTTCGAGCACAAGGTGGATTACGCGGACCTGTATTTCCAGTACACCCGCAGCGAGGGCTGGAGCCTGGACGAGGGTATCGTCAAGTCGGGCAGTTTCGCGATCGAGCAGGGGGTGGGGGTCCGCGCGGTTTCGGGTGATCGTTCGGCCTTTGCGTATTCGGACGAGATCAATGCGCAGGCGCTGATGTCGGCGGCGGATGCAACGCGCACCATTGCACGCAGTGGCCGTTCGGGCCGCACGCGGGTGGGGGATGCGCAGGCTGCACCGGCGCGGCGGCGTGGGCGCAGGAAGGCACCGCGCCTGCTGTACGGGATGGATGATCCGATTGCTTCGATGGAGGCGGCTTGCAAGGTGGGGCTGCTGCAGCGGATCGAGGCCTATGCGCGCTGCAAGGATCCGCGGGTGACGCAGGTGATGGCAGGTCTTGCAGCCGAGCACGATGTGGTGATGGTGATGCGTTCGGACGGGGTGCTGGCGGCGGATGTGCGGCCGCTGGTGCGGGTGTCGGTGCAGGTGATCGTCGAGCAGAACGGCCGGCGCGAGCAGGGCCATGCAGGCGGTGGTGGCCGTTTCGATCTGGATTATTTCTCGGACGAACGGGTGTTTGCCTATGTGGACGAGGCGGTGCGGCAGGCGCTGGTGAATCTGGAAGCACGGCCGGCGCCGGGTGGCGTGCTGAGCGTGGTGCTGGGGCCGGGCTGGCCCGGGGTGCTGCTGCACGAGGCAGTGGGCCACGGGCTGGAGGGTGACTTCAACCGCAAGAAGTCGTCGGTGTTTTCCGGGCGCATTGGTGAGCGGGTGGCGGCCAAGGGGGTGACGGTGCTGGATGACGGCACGCTGCCCGACCGGCGCGGTTCGCTCAACATCGATGACGAGGGCAATCCCACGCAGCGCAATGTGCTGATCGAGGACGGGGTGCTGAAGGGCTATCTGCAGGATTCGCTGAATGCACGGCTGATGAAGGTGCCGGTGACGGGCAACGGCCGGCGTGAGTCCTTTGCGCATCTGCCCATGCCGCGCATGACCAATACCTTCATGCTGGGCGGCAAGCATGAGCCGGATGAGATTCTGGCGTCGCTGGAGCGCGGGCTGTATGCCGTGAACTTCGGGGGCGGGCAGGTGGACATCACCAATGGCAAGTTCGTGTTCTCGGCGTCGGAAGCCTACTGGGTGGAGAACGGCAGGATCCAGTATCCGGTGAAGGGGGCCACCATCATCGGCAACGGACCGGATGCGCTGACGCGGGTGACGATGATCGGCAACGACATGAGTCTGGATCCGGGCATCGGTGTCTGCGGCAAGGACGGCCAGAGCGTGCCGGTGGGGGTGGGGCAGCCCACGCTGCGCATCGAGGGGCTGACCGTGGGAGGAACGGCCTGATGGGTGCCGGCAGGTGCCCTGACGGGTGAGGGTTGACCCGTGTTTGACGCCGGCCGGGGTTTTGTCCTACATTAGGCCACACTGTGAACGGGGTTCCGTGCCTGTCGGCAGCGTGTCTGCGCGGTGTGGCCGTTACTTCCCTTCCTGAAGCTTTCTTCGCGTTCCGTTTTTCGAGATCCGTTTTCGTGTTCCACGCGGCCCGATTTTATTTTGGCTTTTTCTGGTGCAATTCCGCAGGCGGAATGGCAGGTCAGGCCATGTTCGGGTAACCCGAAGAGGGCTTCAACCCAAAAAACCGCCAGCGTTCTGCGACTGGCGGTTTTTTTTCGTCGGTTGCAGGGGGCGGCGGGTGCGGGGTGATCCGAAACCAATCTGTACCGGCCCTTCATGGTCTGCTTCCGTTTCAGGCTTTCCGGATGAAGATGATCATGGGCCACCCATTCGAAGGAGTTGATGCTGATGAGTACCGCCACGACAACCGATGATCTGCGCATTCTGGCCCTGGACGAGCTGGTCACGCCGGCGCATCTGATCAAGGAGTTTCCGGTGAGTTCGGCGGTGGCCGGCACGGTGTCGAAGGCGCGCCAGACGATCCATCGCATCCTGCACGGCATGGATGATCGGCTGCTGGTGGTGATCGGGCCCTGCTCGATCCACGATCCGGCGGCGGCGCGTGACTATGCAACGCGGCTGATGGAGCAGCGCAAGCGCTTCAGTGACCGGCTGGAGATCGTGATGCGGGTGTATTTCGAGAAGCCGCGCACGACGGTGGGCTGGAAGGGGCTGATCAACGATCCGCGGCTGGATGGCAGCTTCGACATCAACGAGGGGCTGCGGCTGGCAAGGGGGCTGCTGCTGGACATCAATGCGATGGGCATGCCGGCGGGGACCGAGTTCCTGGACATGATCACGCCGCAGTACATCGCGGACCTGATCTCGTGGGGGGCCATCGGGGCGCGCACGACGGAGTCGCAGGTGCACCGCGAGCTGGCTTCGGGGCTGTCGTGCCCGGTGGGCTTCAAGAACGGGACGGACGGCAACGTGCGCATTGCGCTGGACGCGATCAAGGCGTCGTCGCAGCCGCACCATTTCCTGTCGGTGACGAAGGGCGGCAACACGGCCATCGTGTCCACGGCGGGCAACGAGGACTGCCACATCATCCTGCGCGGCGGCAAGGTGCCCAACTATGACCGTGACAGCGTGAAGGCCGCCTGTGTGGAGGCGGGCCATGCGGCACTGGCCTGCCGGCTGATGATCGACTGCTCGCACGGCAACAGCCAGAAGAAGCCCGAGAACCAGGTGCCGGTGGCGCAGGACATTGCCGGGCAGCTGGCCGACGGCGAATCGCGCATCTTCGGGGTGATGGTGGAGAGCAACATCGCAGGCGGACGCGAGGACCTGGTGGCCGGGCGCACGCCAACTTATGGCCGCAGCATCACGGATGGCTGTCTGGACTGGGACAGCAGCGTGACGGTGCTGGAGGCGCTGGCCGAAGGGGTGAGCGAGCGGCGGCTGGCGCTGCTGCGGGGCTGAGGACGAGGTCGAGGCATCCTGTGCGCTCCCGGGGAGCCTCATGTGGGGTGTCACGGGGGGCGTTCCGGGTACGTTCCGGGGCGCCTGATGTGTGACTGGCGCGGGGCTCCGGCACGACACGGGGCAACTGGGGTGCGGCCCGGGGGCGACACGGCCAGCCTTCGGTCGCGGGCCCCGGGGCGGCCATCGGGTCGCGGCGCCTGGAGCTGTGGGTACGGCGTCATGTCACGGCAATATGGCCCTTTTGTGCTGCGGAAAGGCAGGGCGAATGGAGCAGATTCAGGAAGTCGCGACGTTGGAACAGGCGGGCGAGGATGTTCAGCCGGAACAGGGGGCCGGTGACCATGTGCCGGCACGCTGCCCGGTGGCCGAGGGGCTGGCGGAACGTCGCCTGCAGTCGCTGGGTTCGGGCGCGCGCTTTGCCGAGGAGCTGCATGGGCTTCTGATGCGCACGCCGCTGTTTGCCGGACTGGGCCACACCGAATCGCGCCTGCTGGGTGCGGTGATGCACGTGTATGCAGCGCAGGCTGGGCAGACGCTGATCACCGAGGGCGATACGGGCGACTACATGATGCTGGTGATGGAAGGCCAGGTGGATGTGGTGCGCCGTGACGAGCACAACTATCCCGTGCGCATTGCCGTGGCGCGGCCCGGCCAGACGCTGGGCGAGATGTCGATGGTGGACGGGCAGCGGCGCTTTGCATCCTGCGTGGCGCAGACGGAATGCCGGGTGGCGGTGCTGACCCGTGCGGCGCTGCTGGCGCTGCTGACGCGCGAGCCGGTGCTGGGCAACAAGGTGCTGCTGAAGCTGGTGAGCCTGCTGTCTGACCGGCTGCGCGAGACGAGCGCCCATCTGGTGAACTGCCTGGGGCGCGCTGCCTGAGACGCGGAGTCCGGGACAGTACGGCGCTGGGGCAAGCCCAGGGAGCCGGGTGATCCCGGTCGCCCCGGGTTGTGGGCCCTTGGGGTTATGAAAGATCGCGAGGGCCGGCGTGGCCGGGCTGCCGCCCGTGTCAGCGCCGTTCAGGCGCTGGTTCAGCGCAGTTCGATGGTGCCGCGGGCAGTGAGGGTGATGGTGGTGTCGCCGCCCTGGCCGGGTACGCTGGGCATGCTGCTTTCGGCGACCTCGCTGCGTGCGGCGGCGGCCAGCGGGTAGATACCACCCGAGTCACTGTCGGAGCGGTGGCTGGTGTCCAGCCGGATTTGTCTGATTTCATAGCCCTTGTAGCCGAAGGCGCTGGCGGTGGCAGCGGCACGGGTACGGAAGGCTTCCACGGCTTCCTTGATGAGCCGGTTCTCTTCGGTCTGGCGGCGTGCAGTGCTGAGCTGGTAATTGACGCCATCGACCTGCAGGTTGCCGGCGAGCTGGCCGGCCAGCCGGGCGACGGCGGCGGTGTCGGTACCTTCCAGTACCAGGCTGCCACGGACCTGCCAGCCATCACGCCGGCCGTTTCTGTCCCATTCCTGATGGGTGTTGATGCCGTTGGCGTAGGCCTTGACGGTCGGTGCCGTTCGCGCCTTTTCCAGGGCCTGGTTGATGGCCTCGATGACCTGGGTGTTGAGTTCCTCAATGGACTTGCCCCGGCTTTCCTTCACGAGCTGCACGCGCATCTGGTCGTTGGGGAACTGCTGGCTGACGCTGGCTTCCAGGTCGACGCTGGGACCGGCTGCCCAGGCGCTGGCGCTACCGGCCGTCAGCAGGCCGGCCAGCAGGCGGGTGGTGTTTCGCAGGCCGGAGCCCTGGCGGGGCTGGTTGGCGGGACGGGATGCGGCGTTCGCCATGTTCAGGGGGAAGACGTTGGACAGGGCCATGATGGCTTTCCTTCGGTATGGGAAGGGATATGCAGGGGCCGGGCAGGAGATGCCTGCGCCGGGCGATGAGGTCACGCGGGATGTGGGGCCTCGATCGGGAAGAACGCAGCGGGGCGATTCGGGTTGACGGGCGGGGGAGCGGGGCCCGGGATGGGGGCTGAGGGAGGCTGAGGGGCTGAGGAGCTGAGGAGCTGAGGAGCTGAGGGGGCGTCGGGCCCGCGTGGGGTCAGTTGCTGGCACCCGGGCGGCGCGGCAGGCGCAGTTCGGCAATGAGGCCGCCGTCTATGGCGTTGTCGAGATAGATGTCGCCCTGGTGCCAGCGGGCGATGTTGCGCGAGATGGCCATGCCGATGCCAGAGCCGCCGCTGTCACGGTTGCGTGAGGGCTCCAGTCGCACGAAGGGCTCGAAGACGCGTTCGCGGTCCGCCTCGGGGATGCCGGGGCCGTGGTCGCGGATGAAGATGCGCAGCTGGCGCGGGCTGTCGACGATGCTGATCTCGACCTGCTTGCCGTAGCGGATGCCGTTGGAGACAAGGTTGTTGATGGCGCGCTTCAGCATGGAGGGCTCGGTGGGGTAGGCGCTGTGGGCGCGGCCGGTGAGGAGCACCTGGTGGCCGGTGTCGGTCCAGTCGGTGGTGATGCCATCGAGCAGGGCATTGATGTCGACGGGGTAGCGCTTGCGCGATTTGCCCAGATCGGCAAAGAGGTCCAGTGACGAGCCCACCAGGTCTTCCATTTCCTTCAGGTCATGGATGAACTTGGCGCGCTGGGCCTCGGGCAGCAGTTCGGCACGCAGGCGCATGCGGGTGATGGGGGTGCGCAGGTCGTGCGAGATGGCGGCCAGCAGGCTGGAGCGCTCGATGATGTAGCGGCGGATGCGTTCCTGGGTCTCGTTGAAGCGGGCGATGAGGCGGCGCAGTTCGATGGGGCCTTCGTCGGGGATGACGACCGGCTTGTCGCTGGCGCCGACGGGGTTCTTGCCGATGTTCTGGACGGCGCGGTCGAGCTGGCGCAGTGACCGGGTGATGACGCGGCCGATGAGCAGCGACATCAGCAGGATGATGGCGGCCCACATCAGCAGGCGGGGCACGAGGGCTTCCAGCTGGCTGAGGGGCTCTTGCGGCATGCGCACGAAGAAGGCGGCCGAGGTTCCGTCTTCCAGCTCGACCTGGGCAACGACCGAGAAGGTGGCCGGCAGCATGAAGTAGAAGCGCCGGGCCAGCCAGGTCTCGAAGGCGGTGGCATTGGGCGGCTCCACTTCATCGGGGCTTTCGGCCCGGGCGGCGCGGGTGATTTCCACCGTGGTGAGCAGCGGTGGATGCATGGCGTCGCGGATGGCGGCGGCGAAGTTCTTCTCGTACTGGTTCAGTTCGGCAAAGCCGCTCTCGATCTCGATGGGCTGGTTGACGAGCTGGACGCGGAAGTCGCTCTTGGCGCCCAGTTCGGCCACCACGGCCTGACGGGCGTTCTGCGGCAGCCGGTTGATGAGGCTGGCGGTGCGGGCGATGCGGTTGACCATCTGTTCGGCGTTGAGCCGATAGATGGAGCTGCCCCGGTCGAAGAAGTTGACGAGCAGGCTGGCGCCCTGCGACAGCAGCAGCGAGGCGGCCAGCACCAGCACCATGCGGCCGTAGAGGGAGCCGGGCAGCAGCCTCATGGGCGGTCTCCGGGCATGAGCCCGGGCGGGGGGCTGTGAGATGTTCGTTCGCCCGGCCGGGCCGCGTCAGCCCACGCGCTCGACATGGGCGGCCAGGATGTAGCCTTCGTTGCGGATGGTCTTGATGATGCGCGGCTCGCGGGCGTCATCGTTGAGGCGGTTGCGCAGCCGGCTGATCTGCACGTCGATGCTGCGGTCGAAGGGGGTGGCTTCGCGGCCCAGGGTGAGATCCATGAGCTGGTTGCGGTCCAGCACGCGGTTGGGGTGCTGGATGAGCACTGACAGCAGCCGGTATTCGGCGCCCGAGAGCGGCACGATGACGTTGTCGGGCGAGATGAGGTGGCGTGCGCCGGAATCGAGCGTCCAGCCGGCAAAGCGCACCTGCTGGGCGTCGCCCAGGCTGGGAGGCAGGGTGCGGGTGCGGCGCAGCACGCCCTTGATGCGGGCCAGCAGCTCTCGCGGGCTGAAGGGCTTGCCGAGGTAGTCGTCGGCGCCCATCTCGATGCCGATGATGCGGTCGACTTCGTCGGCCCGGGCGGTGAGCATGATGACCGGGACGTTGGAGCGCGAACGCAGCTCCCGGCAGACGGTCAGGCCGTCTTCGCCGGGCATCATCAGGTCCAGGATGATGATGTCGGGCCGGGCCTCGTCGAAGACCTGGCGCATTTCGGTGGCGTCGCGGGCCACGGTGACACGGATGCCGTTCTGGCTGAGGTATTCGGCCAGCAGCGTGCGGATCTCTGCGTCGTCGTCCACGACGAGGACGTGATCGGGCGCTTCTTGATTGGGCTGTTGGTTTTCCATGAACTCCACCGGGTCGAAGGAAACTTCCTGAGGAAGGCCTGGACAGATCCTGCATCCTGCCCGTAAGCCGGACAGCCAGCGGGGCCGAGCCTTTCCTGGCGCAGGGGCTCCGAAGTATATGGGGCTCTACTTTCCAATAATAAACCCCCGGCTGGCGCGATTGTTGGCCGCAGAGTGGGCTCTTCAGGTTCCCACTGAATGTGTGGGCGGGGTTTTCTTGGGTGACAGGGGCATGATCCGTTACCATCGCAACTTTGACCCGACCAGTGGCTGTGTGACAAAAGCCACATTCGGCGGATACACGGGTCGGTGCCGCAAGGGGTTTCATCGGCCGGGGCTGGGCATGGCGTCTTCCGGGGGCCATGCTCCGGTCCGTGCGTTGGTCCGCCCGTCGTACCGGTATCGCGGTTGCTGTGCCGGCATTGTTGAATCGATTCAGATGGGACGGACCTGTTCCATCGGATGTCCTCATGAGCTATCTGACGCGGTTTACTGTCACGGGCAGCGTGTGCCCGTCTTCCCCCATTTTTGGCCAGCGTGCCGCGCACGAGGTTCGGCGTCTGGCTGGCGGCTATGACCAGGTGGTCCTGGCCGGCATCGGCAGTGGCGTGGTCGCCTCGCGCGTGCACCAGCTGCTGCCCGAGACGCTCTTCTTCGAGATCGAGGAAGAGTTTGCCCACCGCTTCCAGCAGCAGCACCCCACGGCGCGGGTGTTTGCCGACGGCATCGAGAAGCTGTATGACCACTTCCCGGCGCTGCGTGACAAGCGGGTCCTGCTGGCCTCGTTCATCCCCACGGCGGGCCTGTTCTACTCCGACGACATTGCCGACTTCTTCACCTATCTGTGTCGCAACGGGGGCTATGTGATGCAGATGCGCTATCTGCCGCATCGCATGAGCGCCCGTTTCTTTGACGGCATGCGTGACCGGGGTGTGGAGAACGAGCGCCTGTTCACGGTGGCGCGCAATCTGCCGCCGGTGTCGATGTTCGGCATGCACGCTGCTGCGAACATGAGCACGCACGCTTCGGGCGGCACGTCGTCCACGGCCGGAAAGCGCACCGCTGTTCAGCATGCGGACGAAGAGGCGCTGGCAGCGCGCGTCGCACTGCGCTCGCTGTAAGCTCAGGCCGCTTCCAGCGGCAATCCATCCTTCAGCAGCTGGATGCGCAGTGTCGGCTGACCCGGCGCAGCACCTTGTTGCGTGCTGCGGGCGGCTGGCAGGGTGCGCGTGCTGGTCCGGATCCGGCTGCTGATCACCCCCTGCCTTTGCAGCAGCACCCGGGTGGCTGCCAGGCGCGCCTGGGCCAGTAGTGCATCCTCGGCGCTGCTCAGGACTTCGACACGAACCTCATCGGCCTGGGCCAGGCTCTTGCCCAGCCGCGTCATGACCGGATGCCGGGCATCCAGTTGGGCGCTGTTGTCGGCAAAAGGCAGCGAAGTCCAGCGCGAAGATGACACGATGACGTTGTGCGGCCCGGATGCCGTGGCAGGCGTGGTGCCTGCCGGCTTGCCGGGGCGAGGCGCAACGCTCGGGGTGGTGGCTGTGGCCCCTTCAGGGCGGTTGGCCTTGAGAGATCCACGGGCTTTGAAGCCCGGTTCGTTCGTCGGTTCGCGGTAGCTTGCTGTTTCGCGGTGGCTCGCTGTTTCGCGGTGGCGCAGCAGGCGTGTGCCATGGCGATCCGCGGCCGATGCCAGGTTCTCGGCTGCACCTGGCTGGGTAGGGGCAACCGGCTGCACCATCGAGGCACGCAGGCCGGCGGCCTGATTCAGGTTCGGGTCGGCCTGTACCCCGGCGCTGCGTTCCAGTGCCTGTCGCAGCGGGGCCTTCAGCAGCACGCGATTGCGGGCCTGTACATGGGCGGCCCAGGCGGGCGTGTTGCCCAGCTGTCGCGGGGGCGGGGTGAGCGCCTTGGGGTTGGGCGCAATGAAGCTGGCATTCTCGCCCTGGCGCAGCAGGATGCCGGCATGGGTTCCTTCCACGGCCAGCACGTTGCCCACGGCTTCGCAGCTCAGCAGGGCGCCCGCGTTGTCGAAGCAGCTCAGGTCACTGGGCACGGGACGCTCGAATTCCACATAGGTATGGCTGCCGTCATCGAAGGCGGCGGTCAGGCCGGTTTCACCTACCTGATAGCTCAGGTAATAGGGCTCGCCATTGGCGTCCTGGCGCGCGGCCTCCTGCACGGCCTCGGGGGTCAGCATCCGTTCCGGAATCTGGCTGGGCTGCGTGACGGCGCAGCCGGCCAGCAGCACGGCGGCCAGCAGGATGGACAGGGCGGGCAAGGTACCGGGGGCGTTTCGGGGCCTGCGAGCAGCCACGGGGGAAGGACCGGAGGCCTGGATGGGGGATGCGTCGCAGCGGGCGGAGAGGCGGGACATGGGAAATCTCCTGTGGGGGCAGCGTGGGGCGGAGGCCGGTTGATCGGATTGCAGGAGATTAGGGGTTGTCGTGCGTGCTGGCGTGGGAGTTTTCTGGCAGCCTTACCGACGGCCTAGGCCGGATGGCGCACAATAGGCCGTCGGGGCTGCGGTATGCACAAGGCAGTTGTGCCCGATGGGTGCCAGGGCGGCCGCGGCCGTGCAAGGCAACGTGTTCAGGCATGACGCCGGTGGTGCGCCGGCGAGACGCTGAAAGCAGAAAGAAGGACGCAAAAGAAGAAAGATGACGGCAACTACCGTGGTGATGCTGCTGCTGATGGGTTGCGGTGGTGGTTTTCTGGCTGGCCTGCTGGGCGTGGGCGGTGGCATGGTGCTGGTGCCTTTCCTGGTGATGCTCTTTGACCATGCGGGGCATGACCCGGCCCTGGTGGTGCAGACGGCGCTGGCGACGGCGCTGGCCACCATCATGTTCACGTCGCTGTCCAGCATGCGGGCGCATCACCGCAAGGGAGCGGTGCAGTGGCACCTGGTCTGGCTGCTGGCACCGGGCATCCTGGTGGGGGGGCAGCTGGGCTCGCGCATCGTGGCGTGGCTGCCCGGACGGGTGCTGGCGGTGGCCTTTGCGCTCTTCGTGGGATGGATGGGCAGTCGGATGCTGCGGGGCGCGCGGCGTGTGGAGCCGGATGTGCCGGCGAGACTGCCGGGGCGCCTGGGACTGGCGGCCGTGGGCACCGGCATAGGGTTCCTGTCGGCAATCTTTGGTGCCGGAGGCGGCTTCGTGACAGTGCCTTTCCTGAACAGCCGTGGCGTGCCGTTGCCCAAGGCCATTGCGACCAGTGCGGCCTGCGGCTTTCCGATTGCGTTCTCGGGCACGCTGGGCTATATGGTGATGGGCTGGTGGCAGGGGTTGCCCGGTGGGGCGCTGGCGTATCTGGACCTGCGGGCGCTGTTCACCGTCGTGCCGATGAGCATGCTGTTCGCCCCGGTAGGGGCCTACATGGCGCACCGGCTGCCGGTGCCGACCCTGAAGCGGGCCTTTGCCTGTCTGCTGTTCGGGCTGGCAGGCTACATGCTGGTACGGGCCATTCGAGGGGCCTGAAGGGGCCTCGGAGGGCGGTTTCAGATGAGATGGCGGCCTTTGAAAGGCAGCCTCTGAAACGGGGCCGAAAAAAGGGGGGGCTGAAGCCCCCCTTTGATGGCCGAATCTGTGAGATCAGGTCGGCAGGAAGCCGTCGATGGACAGGTAACGCTCACCCGTGTCGTAGGCAAAGCCCAGCACACGGGCGCCCTTGGGCAGCTCGGGCAGCTTGCTGGCAATGGCGGCCAGGGTGGCACCCGACGAGATGCCGACCAGCAGGCCTTCCTGGGAGGCGGCGTCACGCGCGTAGCGCTTGGCATCCTCGCCGTCGACGGTGATCACGCCGTCCAGCAGGCTGGTGTCGAGGTTCTTGGGAATGAAGCCGGCGCCCAGACCCTGGATGGGGTGAGGACCGGGCTTGCCACCTGAGATGACGGAAGAAGCCGCCGGTTCCACGGCAAATACCTTCAGATTGGGCCAGGCCTTCTTCAGGACACGGGCCACGCCGCTCAGGTGGCCACCGGTGCCCACGCCGCTGATCAGCACGTCCAGCCCTTCGGGGAAGTCGGCCAGGATCTCCTTGGCCGTGGTCTCCGCGTGGATGGCGGGGTTGGCCGGGTTCTCGAACTGCTGCGGCATCCAGGCGTCAGGGGTCTCGGTGAGCAGTTCGCGGGCCCGTTCGATGGCGCCGGGCATGCCGCGCTCGCGCGGGGTCAGCTCGAAGCGTGCGCCATAAGCCAGCATCAGCCGCCGGCGTTCCAGCGACATGGATTCGGGCATGACCAGGATGAGCTTGTAGCCCTTGACGGCCGCCACCATGGCCAGACCGACGCCGGTGTTGCCGGAGGTGGGCTCGACAATGGTGCCGCCCGGCTTGAGCTTGCCGCTTTTTTCGGCATCTTCGATCATCGCCAGGGCGATACGGTCCTTCACCGAGCCGCCCGGGTTGGCCTGCTCGGCCTTGATCCAGACCTCATGGCCGGGACCGAACAGCCGGTTGATGCGCACATGCGGAGTGTTGCCGATGGTGGCAAGAATGTTGTTGGCTTTCATGGGGTGAGAACTCCTTGCGAGGTGACGTATGTACCGGCCGCGGTGGGATCCTGTCTGGCACGTGGCAGGCCTTCTCGAGACAATGGCGGCCATTTTGGCGCATCATCTCTGCCTGAACGACAGATGAATATGCAGAAAACGCATGAACATACCATCCCCGACGCATGAAGGATATGGTGAGGGTCTCTCCCTGACAGGGGCGAAGGATGTGTCGGACCTGGATGCGGCCCGTGAGCAGCGCTGGAACGAGCGTCAGCTGGCAGAACCGGTCCTGCATCCGCGGATGAAGGTCTGGACCTACCGCGAAGGGGCCATCGTGCTGGGGCGCTCGCAGCATGCGCTGGCCGACAGGCCGGAAGCTGCCGGCATGAGCAACGCGGCTGCGGGTGATGCGGGGGGCGTGCCCCCAGGTGGCCTGGCGGATTCTGAGGCCGTGCGCCTGCCGCTGGTCAAGCGCGGCGCCGGTGGTGGCGCGGTGCTGGTGGGGCCCTGGCTGCTCAGCGCTTCGCTGCTGCTACCGCTGGACGACCCGCGCATGGCGATGACCTCCGTGGCCGACAGCTATCGCTGGCTGGGCGAGGCCATGGTGGAGACACTGGGCGAGCTGGGCGTGACGGCGCGTGCCGTGCCGCCGGCCGAGCGCATTCCGGCGCCGGAACGGCTGGCGTGGGCGTGCTTTGCCGGCGTGGCACCCTGGGAGGTGGTGGTGGATGATCCGACCACGGGCGTGGCGCGCAAGCTGGTGGGCTTTGCCCAGCGGCGCAGCCGCCATGGCGTGCTGCTGGCACTGGGTGTGCTGGTGCAGCCAGCCCCCTGGCGGCTGCTGGCGCAGACGCTGGGCCATCCGGTGGCACTGGCCGACGAGCTGGCCGCCACCACGGTGGATCTGGCCTCAGTCAGCCCGCAACCGGTGTCCAACGAGGACTTCCTGGCGGCGCTGTGGCCCCGCCTGCAGCCGATGTCCCGGATGTCCGACTGATCGGGTGGGGCGATGTCACGCGGCAGCGCGAGGTGCCGTCGCTGCGGGGGCTGGCATCGTCGCAGGCATCAGGGTGTTCCCATGGTGCCGGAACGGCCTGTCATGCGAAGTTTTTGGCAGGATATCTGCCAGAACGTTCGATATCGATTCAGGTTGTATCTGTTGTCGTCAGGCCGCGCTGATAAAATCATGACTTTGACTTTCTGGCGTTCCAGCCCTTTCCCGGGGGCATTCCCCGGGCCTGCGGAGCTTCCTTTCATGAAACTTCCCCGTCGATGCAAGACCGCGCCGCTGGCGGCGGCCGTGATGCTGGTGCTGGCTGCGCCGCTGGCGGCCCAGCCCGCCCTGGACCAGCCCGAAAAGGCCCAGCCTTCTGCCGCTGCGGCCGACAAGGCCGCCGGACAGGCAGAGGCAGCTTCGGGTCAGAAGGCTTCGGCCGAGCAGGGCGCCGCTTCAGAACAGAAGGCGGCCGCCGGGCAAGGTGCTGCGGCCGAGCAGAAGGCTCCGGCCGGACAGGATGCACCGGCCGATCAGAAAGCGCCCGCCACGCAGGGCACACCGGCTGCGCAGCAGGACAGCACTGCCAAGGCAGAGCCTGCGGCCAGGGCCGAGGCGGAACTGAAGGTGGGCTTCGTGCTGCCCACCACGCCGGATGGCAGCGGCTGGTCGCGCTCGCACCAGGAGGGCATCGATGCCCTACGCAAGCAGCTGGGTGATCGGGTGGACGTGACGGTGCTGGACAACGTGAAGGATGCCGACGCCGAGAAGGCCTTTCGCAAGCTGGTGGAAGACGGCAACCGGCTCATCTTCGGCACCGGCGCCACCTACGAGGCGCTGATGAAGCGTCTGGCGCTGGAATATCCGGATGTGCGCTGGGAAGTGGCCGGGCTGGGCACGTCCGCGGGCAACATCCGTTCCTATGGCGTGCGCGCCTACGAGGGGGTGTACCTGGCCGGTGTGGCTGCCGGCAAGATGACGAAGACCGACACGGTGGGCTTCGTGGCGCCGGTGCCCATTCCCGAGGTTGTCCGCAACATCGACGCCTTTGCGCTGGGGGCGCAGTCGGTCAACCCCACGGCGCGCGTGAAGGTGGCCTGGGTGAATGGCTGGTCGGACCCGTTGCGCGAGACCGAGGCCACCCAGACGCTGATCGGCGGCGGTGCCGACGTGATCATCTACAACACCGCCACGACCGACCCACTGAAGCAGGCCGAGCGGGTGGGCAAATATGCCTTCGGCTGGGCTGCCGACATGAGCCAGGCCGCGCCCAAGGCGCATCTGGGGTCGGTGGTCTTCGACTGGGGCAGCTACTATGTGCAGACGGTGCAGCAGGTGCTGGACAAGCGCTGGAAGCCCGCGCCCACTTGGCAGGGGCTGCGTGACGGCCGTGTGGACCTGGTGGCCCTGTCCGACAAGCTGACGCCCGAGGCTCGGGCTGCCGTCGAGGAAAAGCGCAAGGCGCTGCGCGACGGCACGCTGCAGATCTGGAAAGGGCCGCTGGTGACGGTGGATGACCGCGAGCTGCTGCCGTCCGGCAAGGTGGGCGATGACCGTTTCCTGGAAGGTCTGATGACCTACGTGAAAGGGGTCGAGGGCCAGGTGCCTGCCGGTCGCTGATTCTGCCCAATGTCCATGAATCCGGAATCTCCCAAGATGTCGCAAACGAATCGTCGTCGCCTGCTGCTGGCTGCTGGCAGCGGGCTGTTGCTGTCGCAGGTCGGCCTGCCGCTGTCCGCGCGGGCTGCCGAAGGAACTGACCGGAAGGCCGCCGGGGCTGCTCATGGCAATCATGCAGCCGCCAGTCCGACTGCCGGCAAATCCGCCACGGCGGGCGCAGGGCATGCAGCCAGCCGTGCCGCGTCCGGGCCGCTGCGGGTGGGCTTTCTGTATGACGGCCCGATCGATCCGTATTCGGCCAGTCACCTGCATGCGCTCAGCGCCCAGTACCTGAAGCGGCAGCTGGGCAATCGCATCGAGCTGGTGCCGGCCGAGCGCGTGACCGAAGGCAAGGACGCCGACCGGGTGCTGCGCAAGATGTGTGCCGATGGCTGCCAGCTGGTGTTCGGTACCGCCTATGGCTTCATGGACGCCATTGTGCGCGTGGCGCGCGACTACCCCTCGGTGTGCTTCGAGAGCAACGCCGGCTTCAAGACGGCCGACAACGTGGGCACCTACAACGCCCGCTACTACCAGGCCCGTTATCTGGCCGGCATGCTGGCAGCCCACGCCAGCAAGGCCGGTGTGCTGGCCTACATTGCCCCTGTGCCGGTTCCCGAGGTGCTGCAGGGCATCAACGCCTACACGCTGGGCGCACGTTCGGTGAACCCCAAGATCACGGTGCGGGTGTACTGGACCAACAACTGGCGTGATCCGGGTCTGGAGCGCGAGGCTACCTACAGCCTGCTGTCGCAGGGGGCCGATGTGTTCACCCAGCACACCGACACCGTGGCGGTGGCCGAGGTGGCGCGTGATCGCAAGCTGAAGCTGATCGGTTTCCAGGGCGACTACAGCAAGATCGTACCGCGCAACCTGCTGCTGGGGACCGTGCTGCCCAGCTGGAATGCCTACTATCTGGAGCGCACCCGCAAGCTGCTGGAAGGCAAGTGGGAGCCGGACCATACTTGGGGCGGTCTGGCCGAAGGCATGGTGCGACTGGAGCTGGGGCCTGCGCCCGTGTCGCAGGCGGTGCGCCGGCGGATCAACGCCGTGCGCCTGCAGCTCATGCGCGGACACCGGCACGTCTTCGAGGGCGAGCTGCGTGCCAATGACGGCAAGGTTCGTCAGCTGGGTGGCGTGATGTCCGATACCGTCATGCAGAAGATGGACTGGCTGGCAGAAGGAGTCATCGGCCGGGTGAACTGATCGTCCGCACCGGAGGCTGCTTCGGACGCTGGTTGTTGTCGCCCATGCCTGCCCGTCATCCTCGGGCGCGGGGCGTGACAACCGGAAGCCCGCAGGTCACGGCCCATGGTCACAAAAAAGCCGCCGATACGGAAGAAAGCGTATCGGCGGCTTTTTCGTTCGGGGGTGTTCGCCCGGGGGGCTCATTCGGGGATGCGAGGGGCGAGAGGTCTCGCCCGGTGCATCCCGTGGCCGGGGCGGATGCCCGAGTCTGGCAGGGCCCGGGCATGGGCTGCGTCAATCAGCCCTTGCGGCGGCTGCTGGCAGGTTTGGCCTTGGTCGTTGCCGTGGCGCGGCTGCTGGCCGCTTTCGGGGCGGCTGCCTTGGTGGCCTTGGCAGTTGTTGTTCCTGCCGAGGCTGTCCTGGCAGCGCTGGTCCGCGTGCGCGACGTGGTCGCAGCCTTGGGTGCAGCAGCCTTGGGCTCTGCCGCCCTGGTTTCAAATGCCTTGGGAGCGGCCGCCTTCGGGGCAGCGGCCTTCGGGGCAGCCGCCTTGGGGGCTGCGCTGGCCTTGGCGACAGCGGCCTTGGGCGCCGGGGCTTCGGCCTTCGTCGGTTTGGCTGCGGCAGGGGCGGCTTCAGGCTTTTTTGCGGCAGACGCTGCGGCCTTGGCACTTTCCACGGCAGGCTTGACGGCCTTGGTTTCCGGCAGTGCCTTGGCAGCCGACTTGTCGACATGCTTGAACACCAGCAGACCCAGCGGCGGCAGGGTCAGATCCAGCGAGTAGGGGCGGCCATGGGTGCCTTCGTCGAGGGCATCCACGAAGCCCTGGTTGCCGACGTCGGTGCCGCCATAGATGGAGGCATCGCTGTTGAAGATCTCCTGCCAGCGGCCACCCTGCGGGGCGCCCACTCGGTAGTTGTGGTGCGGCACGGGGGTGCCGTTGAAGACGACCAGCAGCGTGTCCTTGGGATCGTTGCCGTGGCGCAGATAGGCCAGCACGCTATGGGCGCTGTCGTCGGCGCTGATCCACTCGAAGCCGCTGCCGTCGAAGTCACGCTGGTGCAGGGCCGGCTGGGTGCGCATCAGGTGGTTGAGCGCGCCGATGAGGTGCTTGATACCCACGTGGAAGTAGGTGTCGGCCGCATTCCAGTCGACGCTGCCTTCATGCGCCCATTCGGTCCATTGGCCGAACTCGCCGCCCATGAACAGCAGTTTCTTGCCCGGGTGGGTCCACATCAGGCCGTAGAGCAGGCGCAGGTTGGCAAACTTCTGCCAGTCGTCGCCCGGCATCTTGGACAGCAGGCTGCCCTTGCCGTAGACCACTTCGTCGTGCGAGAGCGGCAGCACGAAGTTCTCGTTGAAGGCGTAGTACAGGCTGAAGCTGAGGGCGTTCTGGTGGTAGCTGCGGTAGACCGGGTCCTTCTCGAACCACGACAGCGTGTCGTGCATCCAGCCCATGTTCCATTTCATGCCGAAGCCCAGACCGTTCATGGTCTCGGGGTTGTCGTTGCTGTGGCCGCCCCAGGCCACCGGACGCGAGACGCCGGGCCAGGCCGTGGATTCCTCGGCGATGGTCTGCACGTCGGGGAAGTCGCGGTAGACGCTCTGGTTGAGCTGGCGCAGGAAGTGGATGGCTTCCAGGTTCTCGCGGCCGCCGAAGCGGTTGGGGATCCACTGGCCGTCCTTGCGGGAATAGTCCAGGTACAGCATGGAGGCCACGGCGTCCACCCGGATGCCGTCGATGTGGTACTGGTCCAGCCAGAAGGCGGCGCTGGAGAGCAGGAAGCTGCGCACCTCGTGGCGGCCGTAGTTGAAGATCCAGCTGTTCCACTCGGGGTGGAAGCCCTGGCGGCGATCGGCGTGCTCGTACAGTTCGGTGCCGTCGAAGCGGTGCAGGCCATGGGCGTCACCGGGGAAATGCGAGGGCACCCAGTCCAGGATGACGCCGATGCCGCGTCCGTGCATGTAGTCGACGAAGGCCTTGAAGTCGGTCGGGCTGCCGTAGCGCGAGGTGGGAGCAAAGTAGCCCACCGTCTGATAACCCCACGAACCATAGAACGGGTGTTCGGTGATGGGCATCAGTTCGATGTGCGTGAAGCCCAGCGACTGCACGTGGTCGGCCAGCCTGGGCGCGATGTCGCGGTAGTTGAGAAAGCCGTGCGGGTTGTCCTCCGGGCGCATCCAGGAGCCCAGGTGGCATTCGTAGATGCCGATGGGGGCGTTGAGCGCGTTGGCCTGGCCGCGCGTCTTCATCCATTCGGCGTCGTCCCAGCGATAGGAGATGTCGGCGATTCGGGTGGCGGTGCAGGGGGGCTCTTCCCATGCAAAGCCGAAGGGGTCGCTCTTCTCCAGCCATTCACCGGTGGGGGCCGACAGGATGCGGTACTTGTAGCAATCGCTGACCGAGGCGTGGGGCACGAAGCCTTCCCAGATGCCGGAGCTGTCGCCACGCACGGCCAGCGGGCTGGCGCCGTGCTGCCAGCCATTGAAGTCGCCGATGACCTGCACTTCGCGGGCGTTGGGAGCCCAGACGGCGAACCAGCAGCCTTTTTCTGCCTTGCCGCCTTCCTGCGTGGCATGGGTGCAGGGGTGGGCGCCCATCCAGCGATACAGCCGGTTGTTGGTGCCTTCACGGAAATAGTAGATGTCGTCTTCCGTGCAGACGGGAGGAGCTTGGAGCGTCTGTGTCGTGCTGTTCTTTTCAGGCGAGTTGTTCACCGTAGTCATAGAGAGCCTCCAGCAGCCGTTGGCCGTGTTCATCGTCGGGTGACAGCGACTGGTTGAGCTCGTCCAGACGATGGGCGAAAGTCGCCAACGTCATGGCATTGCCGGCCCCCTGATGGAGTCTGGCGTGACAGTGTGCCACCCAGCGCTGTTTTTCTTCAGTACTGAGCATATCCGGAAATTGCCTTGCACGGTATCGGAAAGACATTTCCTCAAGTCGGGGATCCTCGAAAGAAGGAATTTGAATATGCGAACGATCGGTTTCTGGCGACGCAGCGGCCTGCGATGCCGTCGCATCCAGCCGTTCGCGCCAGTCATCCAGGCGCCGACGGTCGTCGTTGCCGATGAAGCCGCCGTACAGATCACCGTCCACGTCCGGGGCGGGGCCCCGCGGGCGAGGGCGCTGGTAGACCTCGTCCATGCGGCTGGCCAGCTGCGGGGTCAGGCGTCGGGCCGTCTCGGTGTGACGGGCGATGGTCTCCATGTCGATGCGCCAGCGTTCGATGACGGCCGGCGTGAGCACCTTCAGGTTGCCGATGACGATGGGGGACTTGTTGATGTGCAGGCTCCGGATCGGCAGGCGCGTCATGCCCTCGGGCAGGTCCTCGGTCTTCGAGAAGAGCCGAAGGCGAATCTGTTCCGTGTCCAGGTCGGCCAGCTCGGCGGGGTCGTGAATCAGGTCCCAGACGATCAGCTCGTTGCGGTTGGTGGGATGCTGGGCCAGCGGCCAGACCACCGCCATGCCGCCCCGTTCGGCCCCGTACATGGCAGAGACGTGGATGAAAGGACGGTCGGAGCCGATCTCGGTCAGCACGGCCTGCTTCTGGCGCAGCGCCAGGCAGAAATTCCAGAGTCGGGGCTGGCGGTTGCGGATGAGGGCCGCCAGCGCGATGGTGGCGCGCACGTCTGACAAGGCATCGTGTGCCTGCGCATGGGCCAGGCCGTTGGCGGCGCTCAGGTGTTCCAGCTTGAAGGAGGGGCGGCCGTCGTCGTAGCGCGGCCATTCGATGCCCTCGGGGCGCAGGGCGGCCGTGGCGCGCACCACGTCCAGCAGATCCCAGCGGCTGCAGCCGTTGCGCCATTCACGGTCATAGGGCGGACGCAGCGTGCGCCACAGCAGGTGGCGCGTCACTTCGTCGTCGAAGCGGATGGAATTGTAGCCCACGCCGATGGTGCCGCTGGTGCCCAGCTCGGCCAGCACCGCATCGGCAAAGCGGTATTCGGGCAGCCCCCTGGCCAGGCACTCCTGCGGCAGGATGCCGGTGAGCAGGCAGGCCTCGGGGTCAGGAAGATAGTCGGGGGCCGGCTTGCAGTACAGCATCACCGGCTCGCCGACCTCGTTCAGGTCGGGGTCGGTGCGGATGCCGGCAAACTGCGCCGGCCGGTCCAGGCGCGGATCGCGCCCGAAGGTTTCGTAGTCGTGCCAGAAGAAGCTTGTTTCGCTCACGTCGGGTAGGTGCCGGGCACCAGGATGCTCTTGTTCACATCCTTGATGTTACGCAACCCGCAGAAGGCCATGGTGAGATCGGCTTCGTTGTAGATGACTTCCAGCGCCTTGGTGACGCCAGCTTCGCCCAGGGCGCCCAGACCGTACAGGAAGGGGCGGCCGATGAACACGCCTCGTGCGCCCATGGCCACGGAGCGGATCACGTCCTGACCGGAGCGCACGCCGCTGTCCAGGTAGATCTCGATGTTGTCCTTGCCGACGGCATCGACGATGGCGGGCAGGGCCTCGATGGAGGGGAGGGCACCGTCGAGCTGGCGGCCGCCGTGGTTGGAGACGATCAGCGCGTCGGCCCCCGATTTCACGGCCAGCCGGGCGTCCTCGGGTTCCATGATGCCCTTGATGATGATCTTGCCGCCCCACTTGTCCTTGATCCAGGCCACGTCGTCCCACGACAGGGCCGGGTCGAACTGCTGGCTGGTCCAGGCCGACAGCGAGCTGGTGTCGCTCACGCCGCTGGCGTGGCCGACGATGTTGCCGAAGGTGCGCCGCTTCGTCTGCAGCATGTGCCAGCACCAGTAGGGCTTGGTGGCCAGGTTGATGAGGTTGCGCAGCGTGGGCTTGGGCGGCGAGGACAGGCCGTTCTTGATGTCCTTGTGGCGCTGGCCGAGGATCTGCAGGTCGAGCGTGATGACCAGCGCCGAGCACTTGGCGGCCTTGGCGCGGTTGATGAGGCGCTCGACGAAGCCCTTGTCCTTCATGACGTAGAGCTGGAACCAGAACGGGCGGCTGGTGTGCTCGGCCACGTCCTCGATGGAACAGATGCTCATGGTGGAGAGAGTGAACGGCACCCCGAACTTCTCGGCGGCGCGGGCCGCGAGGATCTCGCCGTCGGCATGCTGCATGCCGGTGAGTCCCGTGGGGGCCAGTGCCACCGGCATCGTCACGTTCTCGCCGATCATCGTGGTCTCCAGCGAGCGGTTCTCCATGTTGACCGCCACACGCTGGTGGAACTTGATCTTCTGGAAAGCGGTTTCGTTGGAGCGGTAGGTGGATTCCGTCCAGGAGCCGGAGTCCGCGTAGTCGTAGAACATGCGCGGCACGCGGCGCTTGGCAATGACTCGGAGATCTTCGATGCAGGTAATGACCGGGGCCATGGAGGAATTCCTTCTGTTCAGATATTCCCGAGATACTACAACCCGTTACGGACCCCCGGCGACCTGTACGTGAACGTCGTGCGCTAGGGTTTACCCGGAGTGAACGGATGCTGCGATGCAGCGCCGGCTTGCGCCGCGATCTAGAATCCACCCTTCGGCGCTGGCCCGTCGGCCCCGGGTGATGGCGGGGCGGATTCCGGGCCGGGCCGCCTTGCAACCCTGATGATCCAAACCCAGGAAAGACGATGACGAACGATGGGCAGGGCGCCGCGGCGCCCCGGTTGAACGAAACCCTGAAGGCCGCGCTGGAGCAGCGTTTCGGAGAACGCTTCTCGGTGTCGCACGGGGTGCGCGAGCACCACGGCCGCGATGAATCCATCTACCCGCTGACCCTGCCCGAGGGCGTGGTGTTTGCCGAGAGCACCGAGGACGTGGTGGACCTGGTGAAGCTCTGTCGCGCGCATCACTGTCCGATCGTGCCCTGGGGGGCGGGTTCGTCCATCGAGGGCCAGCTGTTGGCGATCCGGGGCGGCATCACACTGGACATGTCGCGGATGAACCGCATCGTGTCGGTGGCTCCCGAAGACCTGCTGGTGACGGTGCAGGCCGGCGTGACCCGCAAGCAGCTCAACCAGGAGCTGCATGACACCGGGCTCTTCTTCCCCATCGATCCGGGTGCGGATGCCTCCATCGGCGGCATGGCCTCCACCCGTGCCTCGGGCACCAACGCCGTGCGCTACGGCACCATGCGCGAGAACGTGCTGGCGCTGACCGTGGTGACGGCCGAAGGGAAGGTGGTGCATACCGGCACGCCCGCCCGCAAGTCCTCGGCCGGCTATGACCTGACCCGCCTCTTTGTGGGGGCCGAGGGCACGCTGGGCATCATCACCGAAGTCACGCTGCGCCTGCATCCGCTGCCCGAGGCGGTATCGGCCGCGGTGGTCAACTTCCCGTCGGCCGAACAGGCCGTCAATGTCGTCATCCAGGCCATCCAGCTGGGCGTGCCGCTGGCGCGCTGCGAATTCCTCGACCCGCCCGCCATCCGCGCCATCAATGCCTACAGCAAGCTGGAACTGCGTGAAGGCTACACGCTGTTCTTCGAGTTCCATGGCAGCCCGGCCGGCGTGGCCGAGCAGGTGGAGCTGGTGCAGCAGCTGGCCGCCGACGAGGGCGGGACGGACTTTGCCTGGGCCGAGAAGCCCGAAGAGCGTACCCGGCTGTGGAACGCCCGGCACGACGCCTACTTTGCCGGCCTGCAGATGCGACCCGGCGCACGGGCCATCTCCACCGATACCTGCGTGCCCATCTCGCGGCTGGCGGCCTCTGTCGAGGGCGCGCGCAAGCTGCTGGAAGCCAGCGGCTTCCCGTCGCTGATCGTCGGCCACGTGGGCGACGGCAACTTCCATTGCCTGATCCTGGTGGACGTGGACAACCCCGACGAGGTGGCCCGCGCCGAGGCACTCAACCGCGAGATCGTCTCGCTGGGCCTGTCGCTGGGCGGCACCTGCACGGGCGAGCACGGCATCGGCCTGCACAAGATGGACTTCCTGGAGACCGAGGCCGGTGCCGAGGGCGTGGCGCTGATGGCGCGCATCAAGGCGGCGCTGGATCCGGAGGGGCTCTTTAACCCGGGCAAGATGCTGCGTTGATGCGGCCGGGGTCTTGCGCAAGGGGGCTGCGGCCCGCAGCAGCTACCATGAGGAACCGGCAGCGGCTGGCGGTACGCCGGGAATGCACGCCAGCCTGTGCCGTGTCGGAGCCATTGGCCTGAAGGAGTAGCCCTGCAATGATTTCTGCCGCCCTCTCGCTGTTTTTGCTGCGCGACCTGCCGCTGTCGGCCTTTGACGTGCCGCGCCGGCAGACCGTGGGGGTGCTGGTCGTGCTGGGCGTCCTGGTGGGCATGAGTCTGGCGAGCCTCACGCAGGACGACGGCATGCCGCTCATGACCATTCCGCAGGCGCTGCTGGTTGGTCTGGGGCTGAATGTGCTGCTGTACGGCCTGGTGCATGGCGTGCTGCGCTGGTGGCTGATGCGCGACGGGCGCTGGGATGGCCGCGGGCCGCTCTTCAACCTGCTGCTGGCTGCCGGGCTGGTGCCCAACGTGTTGTCGGCCCTGCTGGAATCGCTGGAGCTGCCGGCCGGGATTGCCCAGCCGCTGGGCCTGGTGCTGGCCGTCTATGGCCTATGGGTCGTCACCCGTGCCATTGCTTGTGCCATCCCCGATGCACCGCCCCGCTACAGCCTGGCAGGGGTCGCGCTGGCGTCGGTCTCTTCCGTGCTGGTCCTGCTGGTGGTGGCCACTCTGGCCACGCCGCTACTCGTGTCGCAGGAGGGGGCGACCCTGGGCGGTGCGCCTGCCGGGCAGCAGGTCTTCCGTGATGGGCAGGGTGGTTCGGCGGAGCGATCGGGTCAGGAGGGCAGCGCGAAGGAGACGGCGACTGCCTCGACCGTGCCTGCATCATCGACGGCCAGGGCAGCCGACTGCGAGCCGACCCAGAACTATCGGCAGCGCCCCACGGGAGAGATGCGGCACGAGCGCTTCGATCGGCATGGGGATCCGCGGCGGGAGGGGGTACAGCCTTGCAGGGCTGGGGACGATGGGGGGCGGTGAGGAGGCAGCATGGCGATTTTGGGCATTATCTGAGCAAGCAAGTGCGCCATCTTCCATTGAAGTATGATGACATGTCATGTAGCATGTTCTTCGTCGCCAGGAGATAGAGATGCCGCAAGCTAGAGAAGCTGCCAATCAGGTTGTCGCACGGTACCGGGAAAGGATGCGTGCCGCGGGGCTACGGCCTGTCCAGTTCTGGGTGCCGGATACGCGTTCCCCGGAGTTCGTGGCGGAGGTGCGCAGGCAGTGCCTGGCCTTGAAGGGGGATCCGGCCGAAGCCGAGATTCTGAAGCTCACTGAGGAAGCTGCCAGCCTTGTCGAGGGCTGGGAGTGATGCAGCGAGGTGATCTGGTCACGGTATCGCTGCAAGGGGACTATGGAAAGCCCCGACCGGCTTTGGTCGTCCAGTCGGACCTGCTGGATGACCTGGAGAGCGTGATTGTGTGTCCGATCACCAGCGATATCCGGCACGCAGGCGCGTTTCGGGTTCTGCTTGAACCCGGTCTTGGAAATGGTCTGAGACTGATTTCGCAAGTCATGGTGGACAAACCCATGACTGTACCGCGCACCAAGGTAGGCGCACCCTTTGGCCATCTGGACGCACACTCCATGAAAGCCGTGGAGCGTGCGTTGCTGGTGGTCATGGGGCTGGCGTAGTCGTCTTCATTACTCCCCACCCACCCGCTTCAGGCACCGCAGGTAGCGTTCGTTCACGCGCTCGGCAAACCAGGCGGTGGTGAGCTTGCGGGTGATCTTGGGGCTGTTGAGCTGGATGTCGGGCAGGATGGCGCGAGGCATGGGCTTGCCGCTGCCGGCGCGGTCGGCGTGGGCGAAGGCGGCCTTGTAGAGCGGGGTGTCGGCAAAGGCCAGGGTGTCACCCTTCTGCAGCATGGCGCGGATGCTGTCGTCGTTCTGGCCGATCTGCTTGCCGAAGGTGCGGGCGGCGCGCTCGGTCTGGCCCGGGGTGGCCATGGAGGGGTTGGCGTGGTCCAGCAGGTCGCCGTCGGGGGTGAGCTTCTGGCCGGTGGCCACGGCCAGGGCGCGCTGGAAGGCGGCGTTGCGGCTGGCGTAGTGGCCTGCGTTGTAGTCCGCGAAGCGGTATTTCATCTCGGGGTAGTCGACGGGGTAGTCCAGCAGGTGGGCGATGCCGAAGTACAGGCCGCCGCGACGGGTGAAGATTTCTTGCCGGATGCTGCCGGCGTCGCCGTAAGGGTAGGGCTTGCGCCTGGCGTGGTCTTCGGCGTAGCTGATGGAGACCTGCATGGCGCCGCCGGTGCGCACGGGGTTGTACTGGCCGAACAGGCGCTTGCCGAGGGGCATGGTGTCGATGAGGTCCTCGAAGGTGCGGCTGAGGTCTTCTTCGGTGCGGGCGCTGTCGATGCGCTGGGCGTAGCTCTGGCCGTTGCCGCTGGGCAGGGCCAGTGCGGTGCGGACCATGAAGCTGGGGATGTGGTAGCGGGCGGCGCGTTCGTCGATGGCCTTCCAGGCGATGGCGGGCAGGCCGGCCACCACGGGATTGACCTGGAAGCCCGATTCCTGCTCGATGACGGCGACGGTGGCGCACAGGCTGCCGCGGGTGGCGGGCAGGCCCAGCAGCGAGAAGGAGGTCTGGATGTCGGTAGCCCAGCCGCCGGCGTCCTTCACGTTGGGCGGAATGGCCTTGCGGGCCACGGTGCGGGCGTCTTCGGGGGCCAGTCCGGCCTTGCCGGGCGAGGTGGTCTGGCAGCCGGCCAGCAGCAGGGCGGTCACCAGCAGTACGCCGGAGGAAATAGAGCCTTTCATGGTATTGGGGTAAGGTTGAGGGTATTCCCGAGGGGGCTTGCGGCATCGAACCCGCAGATTATGAGGATATTGCGGATTCTCGGCCGCGGGGAGCGCCGTTTCGCGCAACAGCCACGTTTCCTGTGTTCAATTAGGCAGCATGAGAATCGGCATAGGTTTCAAGTTGTTCGTGGCCGTACTGGCGGCCAGTGTCGTGATGGCGGTGGCCATGAGCATTGCCAACCGCATCAGTTTCCAGCGCGGCTTTCTGGGCTACCTGAATGAGGTGGAGACCCGGCGCCTGAACGTGCTGACGACGGTGCTGGCGGCGCACTGGCGCGAGGTGGGCGATCCCGAGCACGGCTGGGACGCCCTGCGCGGGCGCGATGACCTGTGGCGGCACATTGTGCGCTATAGCGGCTACCGGCTGCATTCGGGGCCGCGGCAGATGCCGATTCTGTCCATTCTGGGCCGCCGGCCGCTGCAGGCCTGCCAATGGCTGCTGCCCATGCCGTATGCCGAGGGCATGGGGGCGGCGCGCGGGTTGCTGCATGAGCAGCCCGGACAGGAGAACAGGCGCGCGGCCCCGGATGCGGAGCGTGTGCATGGGGTACTGCAACCCGGCGGTCCTGCGCTGAAGGGGCTGCTGCCCAATGGTCTGTTGCCCGATGACATGTCGCGGCATGGGCCGCAGCCCGGGCAGGCCTCCGCGGATGTGGGCCAGGCGTCGAACTGGTGGTGGCTGTCCAACCTGTCGGCCACGCAGGCGGATGAGTCGGCGTCCTCGGGGCCGGGGCGCGCGAAGGGGGTCTCCTGGCCCCCGGAGGCCCGTGCTGGCGAGCTGTCGCCGCCGGCCGAGGAGTCCCTGCTGGACGTGCTGGTCGATGGCGGGGATGTGCACCCCGACATGCCATCTGCGCCGGCGCCGGGCCTCGGATGGCCGGGGGTGGCGCCCAAGCCGCCCATGGATGCCGCGGCACGCATGACGCTGCAGGATGCCAGTGGGCGTTTCGTGGTGGGCAACCCGGATCCGGGGCCGGATGCGCATTTCGTGCCGATCCTGGTGGATGGGGTGGTGGCCGGCTGGGTGGGCAGCAAGCGCTTCACCGAGGTGACGGATGCGGCCGATCTGGCCTTCCAGCGCCGTCAGGAGAGTGCGGCCTGGTACATCGCGGGGCTGGCGGTGCTGCTGGCAGCCGTGGTTGCCTGGCTGCTGGGGCGGGTGATGCTGGTGCCGGCAAGGCGGCTGGCCTCAGCCACGCGGGCGCTGGCGGCGGGGCAGTACGACATTCGCGTGCCGGTGTCATCGCAGGATGAGCTGGGGCAGCTGGCGCGGGTGTTCAACAAGCTGGCCGGCACGCTGCAGAGCAACGAGAACATGCGTCGCGCCTTCATGGCGGACGTGTCGCACGAGCTGCGCACGCCGCTGGCAATCATGCGCGGCGAGCTGGAAGCGGTGGAGGACGGGCTCCAGCCGCTGGACCAGCGGGTGGTCCAATCCCTTCAGAGTGAAGTGGGCATTCTGTCCAAGCTGGTCGACGACATCCACATGCTGTCGATGACGGAGGTGGCGCCGCTGGCCTATCACTGGGAGCAGGTGGATGTGGTGGAGCTGCTGGACGCCACACTGTCGAGCTGGCAGGAGCGCCTGGCTGTCCGTGGGTTGTCCCTGAAAAGGGTCGGGGTTATCGATAGAATGCTCGTTTCGGGGGATCCGAATCGATTGCGTCAGGTTTTCCAGAATCTTCTGGAAAACGCCGTACGCTACGTGGACCAGGGCGGTACCGTGCAGGTGGGCTGTCAGGCAGGCAGTCCGGGCGTGATCATCGATTTCGACGACTCCGGCCCCGGCATGCCGCCTGAAGACTATCCGCGACTCTTTGACCGCTTCTACCGTCGTGAAGCGTCGCGGAACCGGGCCACGGGCGGGTCGGGGCTGGGGCTTGCCATCTGCCGGGGCATCGTCGAGGCGCATGGCGGCCGCATCATGGCGCAGGCCTCGCCGTTGGGTGGGCTGCGCGTCCGGATCGAGCTGCCCCCCGAGCATTCTTCGGAGGGAAATGGATGACGCAGCAGAATATCTGGACCAATCCTGGCCGGCCGCTGCAGCTGCTGGTGGTCGAGGACGAGCCGAAGCTGGCCGTCCTGGTCTGTCGATACCTGGATGCGGCCGGTTTCCAGACCGGGATCCTGGCCGATGGCCGGCTGGTGGTCAACGCGGTGCGCACCAACCCTCCGGATCTGGTGCTGCTGGACCTGATGCTGCCTGGTCGTGACGGCATCGACATCTGTCGCGAGATCCGCACCTTCTCGTCGGTGCCCATCATCATGATGACGGCACGCGTGGAAGAGATTGACCGGCTGCTGGGGCTGGAGCTGGGCGCCGACGACTACATTTGCAAGCCTTTCAGCCCGCGCGAGATGGTGGCGCGGGTGCGTGCGGTGCTGCGTCGCACGCTGGCCGACGCCGTCAAGCCGCAGCAGAACGCGGTGGCCGAGGCCGTGCTGGAAAAGCCCGCAGACGTGTCGCCGCCGCCTGACGGGCTGTGGATCGACACGGTGCGCCACGCGGCGTGGCTGGAGGGCAGCCCGCTGGAACTCACGCCGGTGGAGTTCCGGCTGCTGTCGGTGCTGGCCGCCATGCCCGGCCATGTGTTCAGCCGGGAAGACCTACTGGAGCGGCTGTATGAAGACCACCGGGTGGTCAATGGCCGCACGGTCGACACGCACGTGAAGAATCTGCGCCGCAAGATGGGGCGCATCCTGCCCGACAGCGACCTGATCCAGTCGGTGTATGGCATGGGGTACAAGTATCAGCCCTAGGGATCCTCTGAACAAGTCCCCGCGGCCGTCGCATCCCCGCAATGGGCGCATGACTGCGTTGCCATTTGCTGTCAATAGCGCCACTATTGACAGCAAATATCGCCTTGTCCTGCATCCCGTTCCGTGGCGCGCCGGTTCGCGGGACTTATTAAGAGGATCCCTGAGTTTCTCTCCGGGCAGGCAGTTGCGTTACAGTAGGCGCCCCTGAGTTTTTCTTTGTGCCGAATTCCGCATGAGTGCCTTCTTCCGCAACGCCCTGGTCTATCGCCTTTCCGCCGCCTGGAACCCGGATCCTGCCGCTGTCGAAGAGCAGCTGCAGCGACTGGCCTTCACGCCGGGGCTGGCCCAGGAGGCGCAGTCGCTGGGCTGGGTGCCGGCCATGGAAGGCGAGGGGCTGGCCCACCGGGTGGGGCGTCACTGGCTGCTGACGCTGCGCGCCGAGAAGAAACTGCTGCCGACCTCGGTCATCAACCAGTTCACCCGCGCACGCGCCCAGGCGCTGGAAGAAGAGCAGGGCTTCAAGCCCGGCCGCAAGCAGATGCGCGAGCTGAAGGAGCGTGTGACGGAAGAGCTGCTGCCCAAGGCCTTCAGCATCTTCCGGGACACCCGGGTGTGGATCGATCCGGAAGGGGGCTGGGTGGTGGTGGACACCACGGCGCCGGCCCGTGCCGACGAGATCATCGGACTGCTGAAGAAATCGGTGGACGACCTGCCGCTGGCGCCGCTGAAGCTGGTGCATTCGCCGGCTCAGGCCATGACGACCTGGCTGGTCGAGAACGAAGTGCCCGGCCCGTTCTCCATCGACGACGACAGCGAGCTGCGCGATACGGGCGAAAGCCGCGCGGCCGTGCGCTACGTGCGCCAGCCGGTGGACGCCGACACGGTGCAGCGCCACCTGAAGGAAGGCAAGCAGTGCACGCGCCTGGCGCTGACCTGGCGCGACCGCGTGTCCTTCGTGCTGACCGAGAACGCGGCCATCAAGCGGCTCAATCCGCTGGACGTGGTGCGCGAGGGGCGCGAGAGCCTGGACGAGGGCGATGCCCGGCAGGTCTTTGATGCCGAGTTCACGCTGATGGCCGGCGAGCTGTCGGGCTTGCTGGCCGACCTGCTGGACGTGCTGGGCGGCGAGCAGAAGGAAAGTCAGGCGGCCTGACGGGGCCGCGCCCGGGCACGCAGGGTGTCTTCGGGCCTGAAAGCTTGGTTCTGACGGCTTCTACCTTGGCTCTGACGGCTTCTGTCGCCCGGATTTGCGGGCGGGGAAGCCGTTTTTGGGTGCCCGCATGTCTCCGGGCAAGCCTTTCGGGTGTTGCCCTGCCACCGACGGATGTGTTGTCCCCCGCATGATTTTGCTGTTGTTATTGGGCAACGTTCTAGCGTCATTGTGCGGTCGGGGCGGGGGCGCAGAAACCGTTCGTGCCAGTCTGTGTCAGATCGCGGCGTTCATGGGCGCCATGAAGAATGCCCTGAAGACCCGCTGTTCATGCGGATCTTCAAGGGGGCGTCTGCCAGACGGAGCGTTTTTTCGGTGATTTCCGGGGAGGTGTGACCGGGCTTGGCGACCGCCTGTCGGAATGGCGTGTTGGTTCATCGGTCCAGCATGTTGCAGTGTGTCAATGGCATTGAAAGGGCGCTTTTTTTCTTCTACAGTGGCCACTCCTCCAACCGGACACGAGCCGGAAATAGCACTCCTCTATGAAATTGTTGTTGGACACCCAGGTGATGAAAGCCTGGCTGACCGGGGCCACGGATCGTCTGTCGGCCGAAACCATCGCCCTTTTGCAGGATCCCCAAAACGAGCGCTACTACAGCACTGCCAGCATCTGGGAACTTTCCCTGAAGGAAGGCATGGGCGCCTCGAACGTGAAACTGAATCCCCACCAGGTGGTGACGGAGCTGAAGGAACAGGGCTTCATCGAGCTGTCGCTTCGCGCAGCCACCCTGTGGCGGGCCTTCCGCCTCTCCAGCCGCATCCAGCGTGATCCGTTTGACCGCCTGCTGCTGGCCCAGGCCCAGCAGAAAGGCCTGAAGCTGCTGACGGTGGACCCGCAGATGCTTCAGCATGAACTGCCGGAGGTGCTGGCGGCATAAGCCCCAGGACTCATCCGCTGAAGCGGCGCATCGACTGCGAGGACTCGCGGCGATGCGCCGCTTTTCTTTTGGGGCTGCCCCCGGGCTTCCCGGGGGCTACGGGGGCTGGTGTGGCTGTTGCCCGGGTCGTGGGCGCCCCTTGCCCTCTGGGGAGTCAGCGCCCCGAAGTGCTTGCAGGGCCGGTGTGTCTGAGCTTTGTGTCTCTCGGGGTCAGGACACGGATGCGTCGGCCGTTGCCCGCAGCTCCTGCCGGGCCTGGCGGATGATGGTGCTGGCGCCCTTGAGCGCGAGGGCGGACAGGGCCAGCGCGACCAGCAGGTCCGGCAGGTTGCTGCCGCTCAGGTACACGCCGCCTGCCGCGGCGATCACCAGCAGGTTGCCGATGGCGTCGTTGCGCGAGCAGATCCAGACGCCGCGCATGTTGCTGTCGCCTTCGCGGAAGGTGTAGAGCAGGGCCGCGGCCGTGACATTGGCCAGCAGGGCCAGCACCCCCACGACGCTCATCTCGTGATAGTTGGGCAATGAACCTGCCCAGAACTGATAGAGGGTGGTGATCAGCACCCAGGTCCCGAAGGCAGCCATGGTGGCACCCTTCAGCAGTGAGGCGCGGGCGCGGTGGCGCAGGGCCATGGACAGCACCAGCAGGCTGATCAGGTAGTTGCCGGCGTCACCCAGAAAGTCCAGCGAATCCGACATGAGCGAGACCGAACCTGAGCGTGCGCTCATCACGAGCTCGATGATGAACATGCCGAAGTTGATGGCCAGCGCAGCCCACAGCACCTTGCGATAGCGGGCGGTGGCATGTGGGCCGGGCTGGCTGGAGCCACAGCAGTCGGACGTGCAGGGCATGCGTTCCTCCTTGTGCGCGTCGGCGCAGGTATCGATGACCGTTCCAAGGATAACGCGCCCGGCACCGGCGTTCCAGGCGTGCCCCGACTTCCGGTACTGTTTCAGTGGGCAGCTACCTGGCCGCCCACCGGGGCGCGCAGCAGGGTCTGGCCAAAGCGGCCGATGGCCAGCACGAGGCCCAGCATCGTGACCAGCGCCAGTGCGCCGCCCACCAGACCCAGATGGTCCAGTCCCCAGTAAATGGCGACCTGGTTGCCCAGCAGGGCGCCGCCGCCGATGCCCAGGTTGAAAAGCCCCGAGAACAGGGCCATGGCCACGTCGGTGGCGTCAGACGCCAGCGCCAGCACGCGCGCCTGCATCGACAGCGAGAAGCACATCATCATGGTGCCCCACGTCACCAGCATGCCCAGCAGCCAGCCGGCGTGGTGGGCCAGCGGCTCCAGCGTCAGCAGCGAAAGGCCCATGAACAGCAGCGAACCCAGCAGGAAGATGGCTGGGTTACGGCTGCCGCGCCAGCCGAACAGGACGCTGCCGATCAGGCCGGAGCCGCCGAACACCAGCAGGACCAGGGTGATGGCCTGCCCCTGCAGGCCGGCCACGTGCTGCAGGAAGGGTTCCAGGTAGCTGTAGGTGGTGAAGTGCGCCGTCACGCCCACGACGATCAGGACATAGATGCTGACCAGGGCCGGGCGCCGAAGCAGGACCGGCAGGCTGGAGAGCGAGCCACTGTTCTGACTGGGCAGGGCGGGCAGCAGGCGGATCAGCACGATCATCACCACCGCAGCTGCCAGGCCGATCAGGCCGAAGGTGGCGCGCCAGCCCATGATCTCACCGACGGCGCGGCCCAGCGGGATGCCCAGCACCATGGCCAGCGATGAGCCGGTGGACAGCAGGCCCAGTCCTTGGCTGGCCCGCCCCTGGGGGGCCATGCGCACGGCCAGCGACGGTGTGATGGACCAGAATATGGCGTGCGAGGCGGCAATGCCCAGGCGGCTGGCCATCAGCACCCAGTACTGGGAGGCCACGGCCGAGACGCCATGGCTGACGATGAACACCAGGAAGACACCGATGAGCAGGCGCCGACGATCCATCTTGCCCGTGGCCAGCATCAGCGGCAGCGAGCCCAGTGCCACGACCCAGGCGTAGATGGTCAGCATCAGCCCCACGTCTTCGGTGCGCATGCCAAAGCTCTGTCCGATCATCGACAGAAGCCCGACGGGCGCGAATTCGGTGGTGTTGAAGATGAAGGCGGCCAGCGCCAGCGCGACGACGGCCAGCCAGCTGCCCTGGGCAGCCGGTTCGGAGGAGGAGGGGGTATTCATGAACGGCGGAGGAGCGTGTCACCCCGCCTGGGCATGGGCGTGTTCAGAGGCCATGCCGGAGCAGCAGGCCTTCGCGTTCTGGCGGGGTTTTAACCCCCAAGTATGCGTCGGGATGAGGCGCAATGACCTCACGCTGGCGGCGGAAGGCGGCGATGGCGGGCCAGCGGGGTACCGGACGTGGTGCGGGCACAACGGCAACCAGCAGCCTGCCGGTTGTCAGATGCAGCGACGCCGCCCCGCGGCCGGAAGCGGTCAGGGGGCGGCGCCGTCAGATGCTGTTGTCGGATGCTGCCGTCAGATGCTGGCAGGCGGGCCGAGCCACGGTCAGCGCTTGTAGTGCTTCTCCACGAACGGCAGCTTCACGCGCTGAAGCGGGATGAGCTGGTTGCGGACCTTGGCGTGCAGCGGGCTGTCGTCGCGGGAGAGGGCCGGCGGCAGATAGGCCAGCATGATGGGCTTGCCCAGCGTGGGCGAGACGGTGCCGCTGGTCACTTCGCCCACGGCGTCGCCCTGTTCGTCGACGATGACGGAATGGGCGCGTACCGGCACGTTGCTGTCGGCCACCAGGCCCGTCAGACGGCGCGGTGCCCCGTGTTCCAGCTGACCCAGCACCACTTCGGCGCCCGGAAAGCCTGCAAACCGCGCACCATCCACCCGCCGGCTCTTGGCAATGGCAAAGCTCAGCACTGCCTCCACCGGGGTGGTGTCGGGGCCGATGTCGCTGCCGTGCAGCGGCAGGCCGGCTTCCAGCCGCAGGGTGTCTCGCGCGCCCAGACCGGCCGGGGTCACGCGCGGGTCGGCCAGCAGATGGCGCACCAGCGGCTCGGCCTCGGCGGTGGGAATGGAGATCTCGTAGCCGTCCTCGCCGGTGTAGCCGGAGCGGGTGGCAAAGCAGGGCACGCCCAGCAGCTCCAGCGACACGGATTCCATGAAGCGCGGTGAGCGGGCACGCGGGTCCAGCGCAGCCAGCACGGCCTCGGCCTGCGGGCCCTGCAGGGCGATCAGCGCAGCGTCGATCCAGGTGAATTCCAGCTCCGGGCACCGGGTGGTGAGCAGGTGGAAATCGTGATCGCGGTTGCCGGCGTTGACGATGATGCGCACCTCGCTGCCCAGGTTGACGAGCATCAGGTCGTCCTCGATGCCGCCGCGTTCGTTCAGCAGCAGCGAGTAGCGCTGGGCGCCCTCGGGCCAGTCGGAGAAGTCCAGCGGCAGGCAGGCTTCCAGCTGGGCGTGCAGCGTCTCGATGTGGCCATCGCGCGGGCGCACCAGCAGCTGGCCCATGTGCGAGACATCGAAGAGCCCGCACGAGGCACGGGTGGCCAGATGCTCGGCCTTCAGGCCGCTGTACTGGATGGGCATGTCGTAGCCGGCAAAGCCGCCCATGCGGGCGCCCAGCTCGCGGTGCAGGCCGTCCAGGGCAACGTGTTTCAGGGCTTCAGCCATGGTGCTCTCCTTGCGAATAGTCCGACAGGGGCGGGCAGGTGCAGACCGGGTTGCGGTCGCCGGCCGCGTTGTCGATGCGCTTGACGGTCGGCCAGACCTTGGCCGCTTTCAGCCAGGGCAGCGGGAAGACGGCCTGCTCGCGGCTGTAGGGGTGTGACCAGTCGCCAGCCACCTCGGTGGCGGTGTGCGGCGCGTTCTTCAGCGGGTTGTCGTCGGCCGGCCAGGTGCCGGCAGCGATCTCGGCGATTTCCTCGCGGATGCGGATCATCGCGTCGCAGAAGCGGTCCAGTTCGGCCTTGCTCTCGGACTCGGTGGGCTCGACCATCAGCGTGTCGGGCACCGGGAAGGAGAGGGTGGGGGCATGGAAGCCATAGTCCATCAGCCGCTTGGCCACGTCCTCGGCGCTGACACCGTACTGGCCCTTGAAGTGGCGCAGGTCCAGGATGCATTCGTGCGCCACGCGGCCGTGCTCGCCGGTGTAGAGCACGTCATAGTGCCCTTTCAGGCGGCGGGCGATGTAGTTGGCGTTGAGGATGGCCATGACCGTGGCCTGGCGGATGCCGGCCGAGCCCATCATCCGGATGTACATCCAGGAAATGGGGGTGATGAGCGCACTGCCATGCGCGGCACCGGACACGGTGCCGGGCTGGCTGTCGGCAGGCTGGCCCGTCAGGTGCGGGGCGGCCGGCAGGTGGGGCACCAGGTGGGCGGCCACGGCAATGGGGCCCATGCCCGGGCCGCCGCCGCCGTGCGGGATGCAGAAGGTCTTGTGCAGGTTCAGGTGGCAGACGTCCGCGCCAATCTCGCCCGGCTTGGTGAGGCCGGCCTGGGCGTTCATGTTGGCGCCGTCCATGTACACCTGGCCGCCGGCCTCGTGCACCTTGCGGCAGGTGTCGCGGATGCTGGCCTCGAATACCCCGTGGGTGGACGGGTAGGTGACCATCAGGCAGGCCAGCGCGTCGCGGTGGGCGGCCAGCTTGGCGTCCAGGTCGGCCACGTCGATGTTGCCGTGGGCGTCGCAGGCCACCACCACGATCTTCAGCCCGGCCAGCTGGGCCGAGGCGGGGTTGGTGCCGTGCGCCGAGGCCGGGATCAGGCAGATGTTGCGCTGTGTCTGGCCCTGGGCCAGCAGGTATTCGCGGATGGCCAGCAGGCCGGCGTATTCACCCTGCGCCCCCGAGTTGGGCTGGAACGAGACGCCGGCAAAGCCGGTGATGTCGGCCAGCCAGCCACCCAGCTGGGCCAGCATGTCGGTGTAGCCCTGGGCCTGCCCGGCCGGGGCGAAGGGGTGGATGTCGGTGAAGGACGGCCAGGTGATGGGCGCCATCTCGGCAGCGGCATTCAGCTTCATCGTGCACGATCCCAGCGGGATCATCGAGTGCACCAGCGAGATGTCGCGGTTTTCCAGCCGTTTCAGGTAGCGGACGAACTCGGTCTCGCTGTGGAAGCGGTGGAAGACCTCATGCGTCAGGATGGGCTCAGTGCGCAGCAGGGCAGCCGACAGCACGTCGCCGTTGGCGGCCAGCTTGGCAGCCAGCGCCTGCAGGGCGGCCAGGTCGGTGGCGTGGCCAGAGAGTGCTTCGTGCAGGTCGGCCACGTCGGCCAGGCCCACGGTCTCGTCCAGCGCTACCAGCACGCGCGTGTCGTCCAGCCGGCGCAGGTTGATGCGCTTGCTTGCGGCGCGGGTCAGCGCGGCGTCGGCCGCTGCGGCATCCGGGAAGCGGTAGACCAGGGTGTCGAACCAGGTGGCGTGCTCGGGGGCGAGCGCAGCGGACTGTTTCTGCACGCTGGCAGCCAGCAGTCGGGCCATGCCGTGGGTGCGCAGCGCGATGCGGCGCAGCCCCTCGGGGCCATGGTAGACGGCGTAGAAGGCCGACATGTTGGCCAGCAGGGCCTGGGCGGTGCAGATGTTGCTGGTGGCCTTGTCGCGGCGGATGTGCTGCTCGCGCGTCTGCAGCGCCATGCGGTAGGCGATGTTGCCGGCGGCGTCGTGGCTGGTGCCGATGATGCGGCCCGGCATGGTGCGGATGAGCTTCTGGCGGGTGGCCATGAAGGCGGCGTGCGGGCCGCCGAATCCCAGCGGGATGCCGAAGCGCTGGGCCGAGCCGATCACCACGTCGGCACCCTGGGCACCGGCCGATTTCAGCAGCACGGCGGCCAGCGGGTCGGTACCTACGCAGACCTTCAGGCCGGCTGCCTGCAGCCGGGCGATGTCGTCGGTGAGATCGCGCACGCGCCCTTCGGTGTCGGGGTTCTGCAGGTGTGCGCCATAGAAGGTGCCGGGATCCAGTGCGTCCAGCGTGCCCACCGTGACCGGGATCTCCAGCCAGCGGGCGCGGGTGCGGATCACCTCGATGACCTGCGGATGGGTGCCGGCCTCGACGAAGTAGCCGGGGGCCTTGCTGGTGCTGGCCCGGCGCAGCATGGTCATCGCCTCGGCGGCCGCAGTGGCTTCGTCCAGCAGCGAGGCGTTGGCCACCTCCATGCCGGTGAGGTCGATGATCATCTGCTGGAAGACCATCAGCGCTTCCAGGCGGCCCTGCGAGATCTCGGCCTGGTAGGGCGTGTAGGCTGTGTACCAGCCGGGGTTCTCCAGCACGTTGCGACGGATCGGCTCGGGGGTGAGGGTGCCGTGGTAGCCCGTGCCCAGGTAGCTGCGCCAGACCTGGTTGCGGGCGGCCAGCCCGGCCAGTTCGGCCAGTGCGGCCGCTTCGGTCCTGGCCTCGCCGATGGACAGCGCGGGCTTGTTGCCCGGATCCAGCAGGATGCTGCCTGGCACAGTCTCGACCACCAGCGCATCCAGCGAGCCGGCACCGATGGTGGCCAGCATCTGCGTCACGTCGTCCCCGGCGGGGCCCACGTGACGCGCCACGAATTCATCCTGTCCTTGCGCCAGCAGTCCGGCCAGGGATCCCGAGTCGTTCCGATCCGTCATGATGGTCTCAGTCCTTCAGTGCCTGTTGGTAAGCGTCGGCGGACAGCAGCGCGTCCAGGTCGGCGGGGTTGGCCGGCTTGATGCGGAAGAGCCAGCCGCCCTCGAAGGGCTGCTCGTTGACCAGCTGCGGGGCATCGCCCAGCGCCTCGTTGCCGGCCACGATCTCGCCGGCGATGGGGGCGTAGACATCGGAAGCAGCCTTGGTGGATTCGACCACGCAGCAGGCCTCGTTGGCCTCGACCGAACGGCCGGCCTCGGGCAGCTCCACATAGACGAGATCGCCCAGCTCGGCCTGCGCGTGCTCGGTGATGCCCACGGTGATGGTGCCGTCGGCCTCGGTGCGCAGCCACTCGTGCGATTCGGTGTACTTGAGATTGCTGGGTACAGTCACGGGAATGTCTCCAGAGAGATGAAGGGGAAGGAAGGATCGGAAGGCGTGGCCGCCCGGGGCGTGCCACATCCTGCAGATTAACAGACTGCCCCCTCTGTACCTGTGCCTGAGATCGTGTCCTTCGGCGAAGCCGACGGCAGCTCCCGCAGGATGGCTGCCCGGCTTTCTCTCCAGAGTGTTCGTGCGTCGCGGCGGTCCGTTTGCCTGAGAGTTTGCGGGGAAGCTGCCCCTTCGGCGCCGTACCGACGGAAAGGGAAGGGGCCAGGGCGACCTGCAAGGCGCACCTCCAGAGAGCCTGCCGTTTGTGCAGGCGACGGGGTGAACATGCCTTCCCGTTCCGGTCGGCAGCGGTCTCTCCCACTGCGACACTGGGGGCTCGCCAAGCGAGTCCCCGGAACTTGGGGCAAGTTAGCCGACGCACTGGGGCAAGTCAACGGGACAGGCCGGCTTTGGGCGTTTTACGGGGTCTGGAGGGCTCAGGGATTTCCCTCATGGTGCGGGCTGCACATGCCTGGACAGTGTGGTTGAGGCGGCCATGCCGGCCTGGCGGGTGATGGTCCAATACTCCGGGGTTGACGGGGTTTGCCGGGATTTTCATGGCGTTTTGCATGGGCTTCGCAGCGGATGGCTTGTTCGTGTTTCGCCTTGTCCGGCACAGGGGCGGGGGCATGGGGCGGCGTGATCCGGCCTGACGTGCGTCAATCTGGTGCGGTGGCTCTCGACTAAAATGAAAAATTACCCCTGCTTTCGGGAGGGCGGTGCGGCAGGAGATTTCTGCTTTCTTGCTCCCGGCTCGCGGCAGGAAACCACGACCGCATGGAGACCCGGGGCCAAATGGACGCCAGCCTTGCAGGGCGCGCAGAAAACGCTTCTTCCGACGTGGCGCAGTCGGTTCGTTCCGCACCCGCTGCGGCATCCTTCTTCACCGAGGGTGTGCAGCCCTGGCAGGACTGCGCCTGCCCGCTGCCGCCGGACCGCCTGCAGGCGCTCATCACCGGCCTGCAGCAGATCGTGCCCGAGGGCAGTGTTCTTTACCGCCAAGAAGATCTGCGCCCTTACGAATGCGATGGCCTGAGCGCCTATCGTCAGTTGCCGCCGGTGGTGGTGCTACCCAGCACCGAAGAACAGGTGCGCCAGATCATCCTGCTCTGTCGACGCCTGGAGGTGCCGCTGGTGCCCCGGGGCGCCGGCACGGGCCTCACGGGCAGCGCCATGCCGCACGCGGGCGGGGTGCTGATGTCCATGGCCCGTTTCAACCAGATCCTGTCGCTGGACGCCCATGCCCGCACCGCCCGGGTGCAGCCCGGTGTGCGCAACCTGGCCATCTCCGAGGCGGCCTCGGCCTTCGGCCTCTTCTACGCACCTGACCCGTCCTCGCAGATTGCCTGCACCATTGGCGGCAACGTGGCCGAGAACTCGGGGGGCGTGCACTGCCTGAAGTACGGCCTGACCGTCCACAACGTGCTGGCCGTGCGCGGCTTCACCATCGACGGTGAGCCCATCACGCTGGGCAGCACGCTGCCGGGGTCGGCTTCCGTGCCGGCTGCCACCACGGAATCCGTCGCGCTCGACACCCCGGGGCTGGACCTGCTGGGGGCCTGCATCGGTTCGGAAGGCATGCTGATGGTGGTGACGGAGGTGGTGGTGAAGCTGCTGCCCACGCCTCGGCTGGCGCGCGTCATCATGGCCTCGTTCGACGACGTGGAGACGGCGGGCAACGCCGTAGCTGCCGTCATCGCGGCGGGCCTCATCCCCGCTGGCATGGAGATGATGGACCGCCAGTCCACCCAGGCGGTCGAGCCCTTCGTGCGCGCCGGCTACGACCTGGAGGCGGCCGCCATCCTGCTGGTCGAGTCCGACGGCACGGCCGAGGAGGTGGCGGAAGAGATTGCCGCCATGGAGGCCGTGCTGCGCAAGGCCGGTGCCACCCGGCTGCAGGTCTCCAACTCTGAAGCCGAGCGGATGCGCTTCTGGTCGGGCCGCAAGAACGCGTTCCCGGCGGCCGGTCGCATCTCGGCCGACTACTACTGCATGGACGGCACCATTCCCAAGCACAAGCTGGGACAGATGCTGATGGCCATTGCCGGGATGGAGAAGAAATACGGCCTGCGCTGCATGAACGTCTTCCATGCGGGCGACGGCAACCTGCACCCGCTGATCCTGTTCGATAGCGGCAAGCCCGGCGAATGGGAGCGTGCCGAGAAGTTCGGCGCCGAGATCCTGGAGCTGTGCGTGGCGCTGGGCGGCACCATCACCGGCGAACACGGCGTGGGCATCGAGAAGATCAACTCGATGTGCGTGCAGTTCTCCGAGGCCGAGCGTGCTGCGTTCTTTGCGCTCAAGCGCGCCTTCGATCCGCCCGGGCTGCTCAACCCCGGCAAGGCCATTCCCACGCTGCACCGCTGCGCCGAATATGGCCGCATGCACGTCCAGCATGGCCGCCTGAAGTTTCCTGAACTGCCGCGATTCTGAACGGGAGAGATCCGATGTCGGAGCACAAGGCGGGTGATGCCACCCAGGCTTACGCCATCCTGGCCGAACTGCGCGAGCAGATGGCCAACGCCTACCATCATGGCCAGCCCCTCTATCTGCAGGGCGGCAATACCTGCCGGTTCTACGGGCACCCGGTGGCCGGCATGCCGAGGACACCGACAGGCAGCCCTGTCGTTGCCGGGCAGGCCCCTGCCGCAGGCGGGGGCACGCAGCCTGACGGCAGTGCCGATCAGGCCACCGTCATCGACTGCCGGCGCTACAGCGGCATCGTCCAGTACGAGCCCACCGAGCTGGTGGTGACGGTGCGATGTGGCACGCCACTGGAAGAACTGGAGGCCGTGCTGGCCGAGCGCGGCCAGTGCCTGCCGTTCGACCCGCCGCGCTTTGCCCCGGGTCGCACCATCGGCGGTGTGGTGGCCACCGGTCTGTCGGGACCTCGCCGTACCTCGGCCGGAGCCGTGCGCGACTTCATCCTGGGCACGGTGCTGGTCAGCGCCGACGGCCGGGTGATGCGCTTTGGCGGCGAGGTGATGAAGAACGTGGCGGGCTACGACTTCTCCCGGCTGCTCACCGGCTCGATGGGCATCCTGGGGCTCATTTCCGAGGTGTCGCTGAAGGTGCTGCCCATGCCGCGCGCCGACCAGACCCTGATGCTGCCGATGAGCCAGGCCGAGGCCATCACGGCCTGCAACCGCTGGGGTGGCAAGCCGCTGCCGCTGGGCGCCACCTGCTGGCATGACGGCATGCTGTACGTGCGTCTGTGCGGCGCGCGCCGTGCCGTGGACTCGGCCCGCCAGGAGCTGGGCGGCGAGCTGATGCAGGACGAGGCCGCTGCGACATTCTGGGCGTCGCTGCGTGACCATCGGCATGCGTTCTTTGCGGCGCCAGGCGCTGCGGGCGCAGACCCCGAACGATACGCTCCCCTGTGGCGCCTGTCCGTCCCGGCCGCCACCGGCCCCATCGACCTGCCCGGCACACAGCTGGTGGAGTGGGGCGGGGCGCTGCGCTGGTACCGGCCGTCGGCCGAAGCCATCGCTGCCCTGAGCGGAAAAGCGCCTGCTGCGCCCCAGACCGCTGCACAGGCCCTGCGCGAACGCATCGCGGCACTGGGCGGCACGGCCACGCTGTTCCGGGCCGACGAAGCACATGCCGACGTGCTGCGCTTCCACCCGCTGGCGCCGGTCAACCTGCAGATCCACCAGCGGCTGAAGCAGGCCTTCGATCCGCGCGGGCTGATCAACCACGGCCGGATGTATCCGGGCCTCTGAGCCTCATGCGACGGGCCTTTGCCCACCGAATTCTTCTTGCATTCAGACCATCATGGAAACCCATCTTGCCGAGCGCTTCCTGAACACGCCGGATGGCGAAGTGGCCGAACGCATCCTGCGGGCCTGCGTGCACTGCGGCTTCTGCACAGCCACCTGTCCCACCTATCAGATCCTGGGTGACGAGCAGGACAGCCCGCGCGGGCGCATCTACCTGATGAAGCAGGTGCTGGAAGGCGCCACGCCCACGCTGTCCACGCTGCGCCACCTGGATCGTTGCCTGACCTGTCGCAACTGCGAGAGCACCTGTCCGTCGGGCGTGCATTATTCGCGGCTGCTCGACATCGGCCGTCGCGTCGTGGCCTCCGAGGTGCGTCGCCCGCGCGGCGAGGCCATCGGACGCAGCGTGCTGCATCGGCTCATCAGCCACAAGCCGCTGTTCGACAGCCTGATGAAGATCGGCCGCGTGGCCCGTCCCCTCCTGCCGGCTGCGTTGCAGGCCAAGATCCCGCGCGTGCACGTGCCGATCGGCAAGTGGCCCACGCAGACCCATGCCCGCAAGATCCTCATGCTGAACAACTGCGTGCAGGAAGGCATGCTGCCGGCGGTGGACAAGGCCACGGCCCGCGTGCTGGATCGGCTGGGCATTCAGGCCATCATCGAGCGCAAGTCCGGCTGCTGCGGTTCGCTCCCCTATCACATGGACGATGAGGAGGGCGGCCTGGCGGACGTGCGCCGCAACATCGATGCCTGGTGGCCGCACATCGAGCAGGGGCTCGAAGCCATCGTCATCAACATCTCGGGCTGTTCCGCCATGGTGAAGGACTATGGCTACCTGATGCGGCTGGATCCCGCCTACGCCGAGAAGGCTGCCCGCATCTCGGCCATGACCTTCGATCTGAGCGAGTGGCTGGCTCGCGAGTTGGGTTCCCGCAGGCCGAAGACGGCGCTGCCCACGCAGCGGCTGGTCTTCCACCCGCCCTGCACGCTTCAGCATGCCCAGAAGATCCGCGGCGTGGTGGAAGCCATGCTTACCACCTGGGGGGCAGAGCTGCAGCCCATCCAGGAATCGCACCTGTGCTGCGGTTCGGCCGGCGCCTACTCGGTGCTGCAGCCAGAGCTGTCCCAGAAGCTGCGCAGCCGCAAGCTTTCCAACCTGGAACGTCACCAGCCCGAAGTGATCCTGTCTGCCAACGTCGGCTGCATCGGCCACCTGGGCGGCGGCACGCAGACCCCGGTCATGCACTGGATCGAATGGATGGAGCAGCGTCTGCTGGCCGGTGGCGTGACCGACGAGCGCATCGAGATGCCCGAGATGGCACCGGATACCCACGAGGAGGGCGCTTCGGTGCGGAATACGCTCAAGGCCACCGCCATCACCCGCCCTGGGCGCGAGGGCGCAGCCGAGAAGAAAGCCGAGGCGGCCTGAACATCAGGTGAGGGCTGGGCTTCGGCCCGTGACTTTCAGAGGCTCAGGTGTCTGGAGACTGGGGCATGTGCAGAGGGGCTGCGTTCAGACCGCCTGCTTGTCGTTGGCCAGCAGCAGGCCCCTGATCATCCGGTACAGGAACCAGACCGAGACTGCCATGGCCACGGGGATGGCAATGAGCCACCCCAGCCAGACCAGGGAGGCGCCCAGACTGCCGCCGTCATCAATGGCGGCCATGGCGCCCATCGAGGCCGGGTCCACGCCGGTGGACTGGAGCATCAGGAAGGATCCGACCATCACCGGCGCAAAGGCCAGCGCCAGCACGCCCAGCGTGACCCATCCGGTGCGGATCATCCAGCTGCAGTGGCTTTCATAGGGGGTGCCGCGTGCGTCGGCCCGTAGCAGATAGGCCCCTATCACCGCCGCCATGGACAGCAGGCCTGCGCTCAGCAGCAGGCCACCGATGGCCACGATGTAGCAGGCCATGGCCGTCGTCCGCAGCGAAGCGCTGCGGGTTTCGTCCTCCACGGAACGGATGACCGGACGGGCACGGTGCACGCGCGGGGTGGCATGGAAAGAGGTGGAGGCGTCCGTGAGGGCGTTCATGGCAGGTCCGGGCACGAGTCGGTCTGGCAGGCGCCGGAACGGGGCCAGAGTCATGCGGGGGCAGGGCCGCGTTCCAGGTGATGCGCAGGATAGGCAGATTGGCCTGACCTGTCATGGAAATAATGCCGGCTCCGGCGCAACGGCCTGCAGGCGGCGCGCAGCGGCAGGTGACGAAGGACGTGCGGGGCGCGTGCTGGCGGCGCCGGCTGTGCAGCCCC
>ERZ773049.134-NODE-134-length-45733-cov-15.707693_pt1 | contig 45733 bp, 52 predicted proteins | sample MGYA00580633_ERZ773049 | MGnify/ENA primary metagenome ERZ773049 (study PRJEB29015, sample SAMEA2737991) | human oral metagenome | biome: human oral; feature: human-associated habitat; material: dental | place: China | collected 2066 ...
CCCCCCTGAAATTTAGTTGAAATTTTGTTTATTAAAGATTAAATAAATAGAAATTTTATAAGATTAATCGGACGTGGAATTTTAATCGAAATTATAGATATTTTAAAATGAAATTTAAGGTAGTATATACCCGCGTAGCAGCGGGCAAACGAATAGAATTCTGCCTGCGCGGCGGCAGGCAAAATTCTTTAAAATTTTAAATTGCAAAAATTTAGAATTTTAAAATTTACGACTTAGCGGATCTCTTTTAGCTGTACGACTTCGCCGGCGAGCATCTCCTCGGCGCTCTCTCCGGATTCTGCCGCCAAATCCCTTTTTTTGGCAAGATCGACGTTTTTTATCTGCAGGTCGAGGTCGTTTCGCTTAGAGGCCTTATCCAGCGCCTCCTCACGGGTAATGATACCATCTCTGTAAAGATCGAGCAGGTGCTGATCGAAGGTCTGCATGCCGTAGGTGTTGCGACCATCGGCGATCGCGTCTGGAATTTCATCGTCACGCGCATCAAGTATCATATCCTTAATACGCGTGTTTTTGCGCAAAATTTCAACGACGGCCACGCGCTTGCCCTCGATAGTACGGGCAAGACGCTGAGAGATGACCGCCTCTAGGACGGATGCAAGCGTCATTCGGATACGCTCCTGCTCAGCCTGCTCAAACATCGCGATAATGCGGTTTACCGTCTCTTTTGCGTCGATGGTGTGCACCGTCGAAAACACGAGGTGACCCGTCTCTGCGGCGTGAAGCGCCGTCTCGATCGTCTCTAAATCGCGCATCTCGCCCACAAATATAACGTCCGGATCCTCTCGCAGCGCGGCGCGAAGCGAATCTGCGAAGTTGTTGCAGTCCTCGCCGATAGCGCGCTGATTGATGATGCATTTATCGTCTTTAAATACGAACTCGACGGGATCCTCGATCGTAACGACGTGGCTGGTTCTTTGCCTATTTATACGATTTATCATACTTGCGATCGTTGTCGTCTTTCCGCTTCCCGTAGGTCCCGTAAGTAGCACGACGCCGCGCATAGCCGTGTCGCAAATATCTTTGATCGAAGGCGGCAGACCTAGATCGTCGATCTCTGGAATTTTAACCGGGATCGTTCGGAAAACCGCGCTGATACCGTCGATCTGAAAAAAAATATTAACGCGGAAGCGATAATCTTCGTTTAGCTTGTAGGTAAAATCCACGCTCTTTTTCTCGATAAGCTCCGGAAAGCGCGTGATGAGAAGCTCCTTAGCTAGCGTCATCGCGTCTTCTTTCAAAAATGGCGTTTTGCTAAATTTTACTAGCTCGCCGTGGATACGACCTCTGATAACCGCGCCCGATTTTATATGAAGGTCGCTACCGCCATTTTGGATTAGAAATTCCAAATATTTATTTAGCCTGTCTCGCTGCTTAAAATCCAGCGTAGAAGCGTCAACTTGATACTGCGAATAATCTATAGAACCCGCCATCATTTCTCCTTTTTAAGTGTTTTTATTATCTCTTTAAATGCCTCTTCAAAAGCCGCCAGTCCGTCATCCAGCAGCTTTTTATACGCCTTTTTCATATCGATCTTTGCCTCCGCTACGCGAGCGAAAAATTCCTCTATCTGCGCATCGCTAAGTGGCATTTTGGGCTTTTGATCGCCGCTTATAAAAACCTCTATCGTTTCAAGCGGCGCGGTGTTTACGCAGCTCGGATACATCAGCTCGCTTACGTAGTAATCCTTCGGCAGATCGTCTCCTTTTACCCCCGTGCTCGCAAACAGCGGCTTTACGTAGTTTAAATTTTCTTTAGCGATGATATTGTAGCACTTCGCGGCGTTCATTATGCCGATTTTACCGGTAGGAAGGCCTGCTGAGGCCATTTTTTCATCTAATAACCTATCGAAGCGGCTAACGAAGATGCTAATTACGGTTTTTGGTAAATTTGCCTTCGGGAAGTAGCGACGAAAGCCTGCAATTCCCTCTTTTATCGCCTCGATGCATTTTATGGTCTGCTCAGGCGAAAAAACCAAGGTCGCGTTTACACTGATCCCCTTTTTTAGCAGATCGCGCATCGCTTCGTAGCCCGCCTTCGTAGCAGGGATTTTGATCATTACGTTTGGCATGCCGATCGTGCCGTATAGGTGTTTGCCCTCGCGATACATCGCCTCGGTGTCGTCTGCGAAATATGGATCGACCTCGATACTCACAAAGCCGTCATCGCCGTTAATGAAATTTTTAAGCAGGCTCTCCGCTGCGCTTCTGATATCCGCGGTGGCTAAAATTTCATACAGCTTTTTAGGCTCTTTTTTTCTAAATTCCTCTTTAGCTGCATCGTATGCGGGGGAGCTTAGGATCGCATTTTTAAAGATCGCGGGATTGGAAGTCGCACCGTTAATTATGCCTTTTTTGATCAGCTCGTCGAAATCTTTATCGATAAAATCGCGCTCCAAAAAGTCGCACCAAAGGCTGAAATTTAGGGCTTTATCATACATATTTCATAATCTCCTTCAAATCCTTTTTTTCAATGCAGACGCTCGCGTGCTCTTTTAAAATTTCATTCGCGCAAAAGGCGATTTTAAGCCCCGCCTCGCGAAACATCGAAACGTCGTTCGCGCCGTCTCCCACGCACATTACCTCGCTCGTCTCTAGACCCATCAGCGATTTAAGCTGCGCAAGCAGCGCCCCTTTTGAGTATCCAAACATCATCTCGCCGCCGAAAAGCCCGGTTAAAATTCCGTTTTTTTCATGCAGATAGTTCGCAAAGCTCGCATCAAAGCCCAGTTTTTTCTGCGCGACGTCCGTGGCTAGATGAAATCCGCCGCTAAAGACGATCACTTTTATGCCTTTATTTTTCAGATACGCGATGATCTCGCTAGCGCCGCAAACAAAAGGCAGGCTTTCTGCGATAGCTTTGGCATCGCTAAGCTTCATCCCCTTTATAAGTGCCACTCGCTCGCTAAGGCTCTCGAAAAAATCAAGCTCGCCCGCCATCGCGCGCTTCGTAATTTCGCTAACTTGTCGCTGCGTGCCCATTTTAGCGGCGAAAAAACCTATCGTCTCGCCGTCCATCAGCGTAGAATCAAAGTCGAAAACACAAAGCTTTATCATAAATATCCTCGCAAAAATTTAGGAATTATAGCTAATTTAAGTTTAAGTTTTTTGGAATTAGCATAAATTTTTCGCTTTTTGCGACCTCGTAAATTTTGCTCCTAACCCCGAACGAGCATAAATTTATATATTTTTTTTCGCCAAAATATAAAATTTCATCTTGATGATAATGCCCCTCGATGATCAAATTTGCCGCGTAAAAATCGATCTTCGGCGCGATTATATCCTTAAAATTTGGCATTTTTTTGTATAGATTTTTCCCTTCTTGCGATTTTAAGATTACTTTTGAAATTTTAAATTTTAAAGCGCGATCGAGCAGGTCCATAAATTTCAGAAAAGCTCTGTTTCGCAGCGAAAGCAGCGCAAACTGCATTAGACGCGGCAAAAACAGATCGCCGTGCGCGATCTGTACCGCCTCGCCGCTCTCGCAGATAAGTTTCACGGGCTGCGCGCCGTTTGGATAAACTTTTGCGCGGGGAAAAATTTCGCGCAGATTAAAATCGTGGTTGCCCTCGAAGTAAAAAATTTCGCATTTTCGCGACAGCTCGTTTATTAGCGCGATCTCCTCTTCGTAGAAGCGCTGCACGTAGGTCGTATTTGCCAAAAAATCAAACATATCGCCCATCATAAAAATTTGAGGCGGCGGCGCGGGTTCGGCCTTCAGCGCGCGCAGAAATTTCAAAAATTGCGGCCTGCTCGCACCCGCGTGCGCATCGCCGATAAAGATCGCGCCGGGTTTTATCGTCTGAATTTGATCATTTTGCATCTAGGCTCCCGCGGGTGAGCGCTTTTGCGAAAAAGTTCATCGCTTAAATTCCGTGTGCGATACGCGGCAACGCCGTAGCCTCGGCGAATCCGCACATTAAATTTGCATTTGCGACCGCCTGCGACGATGCTCCGCGCAAAAGATTATCGATCGCCGAGTTGATCCAAATTTTATCGCCGGCAGTTTTTACAAAAATATCGCAAAAGTGCGTCCCTGCGACGTTTTTTATGCTCACGGGCTCGCTTCGGACGCGCACGAAAGGCTCGTTTGCGTAAAACTCCCGCAGCACCGCCTCTGCATCCACGCTCTTTTGCAGTACGCCAAACGCGCTAACTAGCATCCCGCGCGTAATCGGCAGCAAATTCGGCACGAAAAGCGTGCTAAATTCGCCGCCTTTTAAAATTTGCAGCTGCTCTTTGATCTCGTCTGCGTGGCGATGCGAGATCGGCGAGTAGGCGCCCGCGTTTTCGTTCGCGCTTACGAAATGGCTGCTCGTTTTAAGGGTCTTGCCTGCGCCGCTTACTCCGCTTTTTGCGTCGATAAATACGCCGAGGGCGGGATCTAGTAGCCGTATAAACGGCGCGAGCGCCAAAATAGAGCAGGTGGGATAGCAGCCAGGATTTGCCGTAAGGCGCGCGGTGCGGATCTTTTCGCGATTTAGCTCAGGCAGTCCGTAAACGGCGTGGGCTAAATTACGAGGGTCTAAATGCGTGGTGTAATTTTTCTCGTAAAGCTCGCGACTTAGGCGGTAATCAGCCGATAGATCGACTACCTTGACGCTTTTAAATTTTAAAATTTCGCGGGCAAATTCCATCGCTTTTCCATGCGGCAGCGCCAAGAAAATAAGATCGCATCTTTGTGCCGCAACGCGAGCGTCCGCAGCTTCTACGCTCATCTCAAACACGCCGCGAAGCTGCGGGAAAATTTCGCTTATCTCGCCCTGCGTAGAGGCGCCCAAATACGAAATTTCAAAGCCCGGGTGGGAAAGTAGAGCCTTAATCAGCTCAAGCCCTGTATAGCCGCTAACGCCGATGATGCCTACTTTTTTCACGCTAATTCTCAAATTTTATCGGCTTGTATTCGACGCTTAAAATTTCCACATCGCGCGTGCCTGATGGCAGCTGAAGCACCACCTCATCGCCCTCTGCTTTGCCTAAAAGCTGGCGTGCAAGCGGCGTGTTGATGTTGATGAGATGCCTTGAAATATCGACCTCGCTAAGCCCTACGATCGTGTAAACCTCCTCCCGCTCGGTCTCTACGTCCATAAAGGTAACGGTGGAGCCGAATTTTACGCGGTCGTGCTCGTAAGTGGAAGGGTCGATGATTTTACTGCGAGAGACGATGTCGCTAAGCTCGGCGATGCGCGAGAGCAAAAACGCTTGCTCTTCGCGCGCCGCATGGTACTCGGCGTTTTCTTTCAGATCGCCGTGTCCGCGCGCGATGTCGATCTGCTGCACGATGTGAGGCAGCTTCACGCTCTGAAGCTCTTTGAGCTCGGAGGTGATCTTTTCATATCCGTAAAGCGTCATTGGTTCGGTCGTCATAATCTTCCTTTCTTTTTATCAAATTATATAAGCTTTAGCCTTAAAATTTTAGCTCGCAGGCTGCGTTAAAATTTTTGCCACGTTTTCGCTGGAGCCGAATTTCAGATAATCTCGCAGCTTTTCGCTCGCAAGTTTAAATTTCGCGGCGTCGCAGCGCTCATATGCGGCGAGTAGGTTTTGCGCGCTTACTTCGGATTGCAAAAGCTCCTCATGTAGCGGCTCCTCGCCCAAAAAATCAAAAATAATATTCGCAAGCCCCACGTGCTTTAGCTTTACGAGCTTTCGCGCGAGCCAAACGTCAAACGCGCGAGCCTTGTAGCACAGCACGAACGGAGTGCCGATGAGCGCCGCCTCAAGCGTCGCCGTACCCGAGCAGATGAAGGCAAAATCGCAATCCTTAAGCGTGGCGGGAGTATCGTTTGCGATGCTAAAGCCGCCCAGAGGCCCGTAAATTTCATCTCTTTGATCCATCAGATGCGGCGGGATTATTAAGACTCGCTCGCTATTTTCAAATTTAGGCACAAGGGCTCTAAAAATCGGCATCAGTCTTGAAATTTCAGCCCTGCGCGAGCCCGGCATAAAGGCGATCTTGCCCTGTTTTTCGTAGCTTGATTTTTGGAATTTTATCTCATCAAGCAGCGGATGTCCCACGAAAGAGTATTTTGCGGTTTTAGCGCTTTGGCTGCTTTGGCGCGCGGCATCCTCTTTCGGTGCAACGTCTTTATCTTTTGTTTCTTGTAGTACAATGTCTTTGCCCTCCGCTTCTTGCGGCACAGCGCCTTCATCTTCCTCGCAATCCGCGCCGAAAAATTTTGCCTCAAAAGGCCAGATTGAGAGCAGATTATCGCAAAACGCCTTCAGCTTCTCCGCTCTGTGCGGCTTCCATGCCCAAACCTGCGGCAGGATATAATATGAAATTTCCGCGCGCGCGCCGCTTTCTTTGATCGCGCGAGCTAGCGGTAGATTAAACGCGGGCGAGTCAATCAAAAGCACGCGATCGCACTCCGCCGCAAGCCGCGTCATCTGCGCTACCGCGCGCTTGGCTTTTAAAATTAACGGCAAAATTTCTATAAAGCCCATCGCCGAAAATTCGCTGCTTTTGTATATCGGCGAGCCCAGCTTTTCATCGAAAATTCCGCAAATTTTGTAAGCGGGATCGAGCCTTTTAAGATGCGCTAGAACCTCTTTAAAATGCAGATTCGCCGAGGGTTCTAGGCAAGAGATTAAATATTTCAAATTTAGCCTTTTAAATTTTTGTTAATTATAGCAAAATGTGCTAAAATTAAGCCGACAAAGGATTTAAGATGAGAAATTTTAAAATTTTAGCGCTATGTGGCGCGTTCGTGATGTTGCTAGGCGGTTGCGGCGCGGCTAAATACCAAAAGCGTCAAGTCACCGAGGATCCCGCAGTAACGGCGCGTTTTGAGGCGCTTAGTAAGCTAGGCTCGCCCGCACTCGTCGCTAAAGCCGCAGCTAGCGAGATCGCAGCAGACGTAGGCGGCGCCAAGCCCCACGTTAAGGTCGCGCAGTTTGCCTTCCTCGAAGAAATTAGCGCACAAGGAAGCGATCTGATCTATGCCTACTCGCTAAGCCCTGGCTGGGCGAGCCTGAAAAGCTCCGATCGGCAAAAATATCTCAAATTGCTAGCCAAGGATATTACCGAAAATGACTGCAACGCACCTAGTACGCGAGCTTTATTGCGAAACGGAGTGCGTGAAGTGCACCGATTTTTCTACGATTATCCAAGCTCACACCTACTTGATTCGCAGGTGAGCGAGGAGATATGCCGCAAAGCAGGGTTATAGATAAGTCTAGCGTAATTTTATGCCGCGGATTTGCATCGGCGCGAAAGCGAAATTTTTCTATGAATTTTGCGATCTAAGTTTCGTGATGGAATTTTTGCGAAAAAATTTGGCGCGACGGAATTCTACGCCACGCAAGCTAAGTAGCAATTTTTGCATAGTAAAGAATTAAGCGCTAGAATTTTTGCAGATAGAATTCCGCCCTGATAGGTCTGTTGTGAAATTTTAGCTAAAGAGAGAATATGAAAGAAATTTTAATCACTAACGACGACGGATTCGAAGCGCGCGGACTTTTGGAGCTTGCAAGCGCGCTAAGAGGGGTTGCAAACGTCACTATCGTAGCGCCAAGCTCAGAAAAATCGGCATGCTCGCACTCGCTCACGCTCACGCGCCCGCTTAGATTTGTAAAGCTCGACGACGGATTTTTCAAACTCGACGACGCTACGCCCGCAGACTGCGTGTATTTGGCGCTTCGCGCGCTGTATAATCGCAAGCCCGATCTTGTGATAAGCGGCATAAATCACGGCGCCAACGTCGCGGAGGACGTGACCTATTCAGGCACCTGCGGAGGCGCGATGGAGGGGGTTTTGCAAGGCATTCCCGCGCTTGCGGTGAGCCAGTTTTACGTCGCGGACTCGCTGCAGCGATACGGATTTGATCTCGCGTGCGAGCTCGCGGTGGAATTGGTCGAGAAAATCTTTAAAAAAGGCTTTCCTCTGCCGCCGAAGCAGTTTTTAAATTTAAATGTTCCTGCCGTTTCAAAGCAAGATTTCAAGGGGCTAACAGTCGCACCATGCGGCGAGAAGCTCTACGATACCGACGCGCAGCTAAACCGCAATCCGCGCGGAATGGAGTATTATTGGCTAGGCAAATCTACGCTCAGTTTTGATGCAGGCAAAAACGAAAATAGCGACATTTCGGCACTTTTTGAGGGGCGGGCGACGCTAAGCCCGATTAAGTTAAATTTGACCGCGCACGAGCAGATGAGCGCGCTAGAAAGGTGGATGAAAAACGATGAGTGAGGTCGCAGTAGACCGCTTTTCGCGCTCGCGCCTACTTTTCGGCGAGGATTTCGCAAGGCTGCAAAGCGCTAAAATTTTAATCTGCGGCTGCGGCGGCGTGGGCGGAGCGGCGATAGAGGCGCTGTACCGCAGCGGCGCGGTAAGCTTAAGCGTAATCGATTGCGATCGCTTCGAGATCACCAATCAAAACCGCCAGCTTGGAAGCGAGCATGTAGGCGAGCTAAAATGCGAGGTTTTCGCGCGCAAATTTAAAGGCGTAACGCCGATTGCCGCTAGGATCGATGAGGAATTTTTATCTAAATTTGATCTAGCACAATTTGATTTCGTAATCGATGCGATCGACGACGTGGGCGCCAAGATCGCTCTTGCGCTACGCTGTAGCGAGGCGGGCGCGGGCTTCATAAGCTCGATGGGCGGCGCAAAGAGGCTCGATCCCGCTAAAATCGAAATCCGATCAATCTGGCAGACGCAAGGCGATCCGCTCGCGCGCAAGATCAGATATGAGCTGCGAAAGCGCGGCTTTGCGGGCGATTTTGACGTCGTCTGCTCGAGCGAGCCGCCGCGCGTCAAATCGATGGGTAGCTTCATGGGCGTGACCGCGAGCTTCGGGCTTTTCATCGCAAGCTACGTCGTGCGCAGGCTGATAGGCGAGCAGGTTTAACGCTTAAATTTCATAGCGCTTCGGCGCATGGCTCCGCCTAGTCGTGCTTGGCGGTTAAATTTTAGATATTTTGAGCTTTTGATCTGAGCGCGCTTTGCATGCGGTACGGCGCGGCAAGTGCTTCGCGGCGCACGTGCGGTTAAAATTAAAAAGCGGCGAAAGCGGAATTTGTCCGGGCGACGAAGATAAAATTTGCTCGGCACGAAGGTGAAATTTCATTGCTGCGAAGGATAAAATTTTATCCGTAAAGATCGACGCAGACTCGGCGCGAGATGAAATTTAAGGACCACGCGAGTTACACGCGCATGCCGATGTATACGGCGCGCAGTTTTAACAAGCCAGATAGCGGTCTAGGATTAAAATTTAAATACGCGGGTCGCGAGCTTGCTCGTGAGCGAAATTTAAGCAAGCTGAGTTTGAGCGGATGTTCTTTGCGGCGGATTTTCGCAGCAGCGCGATTTGAAATTTTATCGCGACTTTGCGCTTTTTGATGCAAAAAAAGGCGCGCTCAGGCAAGCAAAACCATATCTGCGCGCATCAGCCGCCGCGTAGCGCCTAAATAAGCGTAAAGTGTAAGCAGGGCTCAAGCAAACGCAGCGGCAAGCCTACTTCTAAATTCCATTTTTTGCCGCTCGCAAAAAGCGGAATTTAGAAATTTAATTTAAAGGAGTAGCGATGAATGAAATTTTTACACGCACGAGCGTGCGGAATTTTACTGAAAAAATGCCGAGCGACGATCAGATCGAGCTCGTGCTAAAAGCCGCGATGCAAGCCCCTAGCGCGGGCAACCAGCGCTCATGGGAGTTTTACGTAGTGCGCGACCGCACCACGCTTACGCTACTTAGCAGCGTCGGCACCTACGGCGGCTGCACGAAAGATGCGCCGCTTGCGATCGTGGTCTGCACGCGCAAAAGCGGCTTAAAATTCCAGCCCTACGCTCGCTACGACTGCGCTTGTGCGGCAGAAAATCTCTGGCTGGCGGCGCACCATTTAGGGCTTGGCACCACGTGGCTGGGCGTAGCGCCCGATATTTACGCAATGGAGCGCGTAAGAGAAATTTTGGATCTGCCTGGGCATTTAGAGGCGTTTTGCATTATGCCTTTGGGCTTTCCGTCTCGCGTCACAAAGGCGCATTCACGCTTTGAGCCCGCTAAAATTCACTTCGTAGGCTAGATATGTTTATTTCGCAGAGTAAAATCGATGATCTTATCGCTAGCGACGGCGCGTTTTTGGACCTTACGACCGAGCTTTTGCAAGACTTTGTGGATCTAAACGCGCCCGCGCGGCTTTCGATCGTAACGAGGCAGGATCTGATCTTTAGCGGCGGGCAGATTGCGCGCGAGGTAGCGGCGCGCTTTGGTTGCGAGACGCAGCATCTAGCGCGCGAGGGAAGCGCATTTTGCGCGGGGGATGAAATTTTTAGCGCGCAGGGGAGCTTTGAGAGCCTGCATAAAGCTTGGAAGATCGTTCAGATCGTGTTTGAGTACTCCTGCAAAATTTCGACCTACGCGCACGAGATGGTTGCGCTGATGCGAGAGGCTAATCCGCGCTGCGTGCTGGGTGCGACGCGCAAGAGCTTTCCTTTTGCGAAGGAGCTTTGCGTAAATGCGCTGATAGCGGGCGGCGGAACGATGCACCGCTTGGGGCTGTACGACAGCGTCCTGTTTTTTTCAAACCATATTCGCGCGTTTGCGAGCTTTAGCGAGTTTTGCGCGCAGGTCGCTAAATTTAAAGAGCGCGCGCCCGAGCGAAAGATCATGATCGAAGTGGCGAGCGAGCGCGAATTTAGCGAGCTCTTAAAATACGCGCCGGATGCGATAATGTGCGATAAGATGAGCCCTGGCGAGCTTAGAGCCTGCGTTTTGAGGCGAGATGAGACGGCGTCGCAGATTAAAATTTGCGCTGCGGGCGGCATAAATAAAGCTAACTGCGCCGAGTTCGCGGCTACCGGCGCGGACGTGCTCGTAAGCTCGGCGGTTTGGAATCAGGGCGTGTGCGATCTAGGCGGAAAGATAGAGTTTATCTAAATATTAAATTTTAAATTTAAGGCGCGATACGCTAAGCTAAGGGATTAAAAGTGCAATTTATTAATAAATAAGAGTATATTTTGTAGAATTCTTAAAATTTCAAAAAAAGGATTTTCATGAAAAAAATTGCTTTTATTTTGGCGCTTGCGGCAAGCGTTTCGTTCTGCGCGGATCAGCTGATAATCGCAGCCGGCGGCGGGTACAAAAAGCCCGTCTCGGCCGTGATCGAAAATTTGAAAAAAGAGGGCATGGACGTGGCGGGATCGTTTGCCAACCTCGGCCAGCTCGTCATTCAATCGCGCGAGAATAAAATTTCATTCATCGTGGGCGACGAGGCGTTTTTGAAAAAAAGCGATCTAAATATCACTAAATTTGAGCGCGTCGGGCGCGGCACGCTTGTTTTGGTGACGCCGAAAAATATCAAAATAAACGACGTCTCGGAGATCGAAAAGTTCGATAAAATCGCGATGCCAGATCCTAAAAAGGCGATTTACGGTATCAGAACGAACGAGTTTTTACAAAACGCCAAGATGGATGGGGTAAAAGATAAAATTTTAGCCGTCGCAGGCGTGCCGCAGGTAGTCGCTTACGTCATCAACGGCGAGGTGCAAGCGGGCTTTATCAACAGCACCGAAGCGGTCGCCAAAAAAGATGAGTTCGGCTCGATCATCTACATCGACGAGAGCCTCTACAGCCCCGCATACATCGGCATCGCAAGGCTTAGCGCGTGCAGCGATGAAGCGCTTTGCGAAAAGGTAATGAAGGAATTTCAATCGGACCGCTCAAAAGATATTTTTTCAAAATTCGGTCTTAAATGAGCGACATAGCTTGGCCTTTACTTTTAAGCGTCAAAGCCCTGTTTTGCAGCTTTTTGCTACTGATTTCAATAGGGCTAGCAATTTCGTATTTTTTAGCTTTCAGTAAAGCCAAATTTAAAAAGATCGTCGAAATTTTGATAATTTTTCCGCTCATCTTCCCGCCGATCGCGACGGGATTTCTACTTCTTTATATCTTCGGAAAGAGCGGATTTATCGGCTCTGCGTTAAATTTAGACATCGTTTTTAACTTTTCTTCATTGGTAATCGCCGCATTTTTGGTAGGGCTGCCGCTGTTTGTAAAGCCGGTGTGCGCGAGCTTTGAGCTCTTTCCTAAAAGCCTAATCGAAGCCGCGCAAATTTTGGGCAAAAACAGAGCTCAAATTTTCCTCTTCATTATCCTTCCAAGCTCGCTTAAAACGCTCGGCTCCGCGCTTATTTTAGCGCTCTCGCGCGGGCTTGGCGAAGTGGGTATCACGCTGATGCTGGGCGGAAATATCGTGGGCAAAACCGACACGCTAAGCCTTGCGATCATGGGCGCCGTGTATGACGGCGAGAATGAGCGGGCGCTGATTTTAAGCGTTTTGCTCGTGATTTTTAGCTTGATTTTATTCTTCGCGATAAGTCTTTTAGATAAAAAGCGAAATTTATCTAAATAAGAAAAATTATTTTTTAAGTATTTTTGGATAAAATTGCACTCACATTTCACTTTAAAGGATTTTTCATGAAGAAATTTCTAATTTCATCAATTTTAGTCGCAAGTGCTTTGATCGCTCACGATCACGGCGATATGCAAAATTTCGACCCTAAGACTGGCAAGCACCTCGTCATCGCTATGGAGCAGCTGGGCGAGAAGGGCAACGTAACCGTCGGCGAGGTCGTAGCGGTCGAGACGAACTACGGCGTGGCGTTCTTTCCAAATTTAAAGGGTCTTGCTAGCGGCGTGCACGGCTTTCACGTGCATCAAAACGCCGACTGCGGCGCTACCGAGAAGGGTCTAGGTATGAAAGCGGGCGGCCACTGGGATCCAAGTGATACCAAAAAGCACTCGTTTGCTTGGGACGATAGCGGCCACAAGGGCGATCTGCCTGCGCTTTTTGTCGATGTCGAGGGTAATGCGGTCTATCCGGTGCTAGCTCCGAAGATCAAGAGCCTAGATGAGCTAAAGGGCCACTCGCTAATGGTTCACGTAGGCGGCGATAACCACAGCGACCATCCGAAGCCTCTTGGCGGCGGCGGCGCTAGAATGGTCTGCGGCGTTATAAAATAAGCGCTCGACAAAATACTTTGCGGAGCTTTCGCGCTCCGCAAATCTTTTCGATAAAATCAACCTCGCAAATTCAAGACGAAAGATGATCCTCGCGCTCAATCAGCATAAGGGCGTAAATTCCTGCCGTTACCGCCAAAATCACCGCCGCAATTAAAATCGTATATAAACCCAAGATCTTTTGTAAAAGCGCCGAAGCGATGCCGCCCGCAACGAAACTGATTACGAGGGCTGCGTATATGAAAACCGAGCGCTTATCTTCGCTTTTACGGTGCATTACGTATTCGCCCAAAGAGATCATCGTCTTTTTGAGATTGCCCGTAGTAAAGGCATTGTTATAGCCTCTGCCGGCGACCTCGCTAAACGCCGTCGTTTGCATCGCCATCCCCAGTGCAAGCGGCGGCACAATATAGATATCTGGCATATCCGCAGGCAAAAATCCCACGATGGCGCAAAACGTAATCAGCGGCACTATCGTAGCAAGCCGCCAAAACGCGCTATGAAGTTTTGTATGCAGTATGCTTACCGCAAAAACGCCCGCCATAAAAGCAAGCATCGTAACGCCCTTCGTAAGCGCTCCGTCAAAATTCCGCGTCGCCAAATCCACCGAGAGAAAGGTAACGTTGCCCGTCTGCCCCGCCACTAGCGTGCCGCCGCGCTTTATGAAGGTATAAGCGTCGATAAAACCGCCGCAAAACGTCATCGCGATGCCAAAACCCATGCCCTGATAGATGTTTGCGCCAAGGCTCGTCCGCGCAAAATTTAAAATTTTCATCCAGCTTCCTTAAATTTTTGAAAAATTATAGCGATTTGAAATAATTTTAAAATTTAGCCTACTTGCATATGCTTATAAAATGAGCTTACGCGTGATTTCTATGCGCTTAAAAGCGGCTTCGCGAAAGAACGAATTTGCACGCCCGAGCGCACGTAAATTTAAAATTTACGCATAAATTTAAGCTCGTATGTCAAAGGCAAACTTGTCGGTAGCGCTCGCAAAATTTCAAAATTTAACTCTCTTTGCGACTTTTGCGAGGCTTAACTTTTTCTTCACGACTTTTTATTACAATCACGCCAACTTTCACAAAGGAGAGAGAATGAAAAAGATTGTTTTAGCAAGCGTTTTAGTCACTGGCGTGCTGTTCGCTGCAGATTTTAGCTCAAGCAGCCCCGAGCAGATCAATGCCGCAGTCGCAGGCGCCGATGCCAAGAGCTTAAGCGAAGCGGCGTTTGAGATCGATAAGCGCGCGGGCGAGCTAAGAGCGCAGGCAAGGGATCTCAAGCGCGGATTTAAGACAGAGTTTAAAAAGAAGCTGGACGCTATGAGCGTCGAGGATCGCGAGAAATTCCTAGACGAGTTTAGACAAAACTATAACGCCCAGGCGGGCAAGTTAAGCGTCGAGCAAGCAGATAGGCTGGATATCGAGCTTAAGGATCGCGGTAATTTCGGCAAATTTAAAAGGCCTGCTCACGGGTTCGGCCCGCACGGATCACATGCGGCTCCAGGCGAGCGCGGTCATATGCCGCATAGAGGAATGGGCGACGGTGCGGATCCGGCAATGCCGCCAAGAGGCGAGATGCCGTGCAATCAAAATGCGGGCGCCGCTCCGTGTCCTATGGCGCAGTAGTGCCGCTTACGCGCAAGCTACGTAGTTCCGCGCAACACTTGCGCGGAATTTTGTTTTATCGAAATACGGCGCGAGAATTTTAGAATTTTAGCTTGAAATTTATGCGGCGTAGCGCCGATGAAATTTCGCAAAACCTTATCGGCGCAGGCGAGGTTTTTGAAATTCTGCGCCGTAAAATTTTATGTCGCGGAATTTAGAATTTCGCAGCGGCGGAATTTTAAAGCTTTAGCGTTGCTTTGTAAATTTTAAAATTCTGCGGTATAAAATTTGCCGTGAAATTTCGCAATTAAATTTTACGTGGAATTTTACAGGGTATAATTTCAAAAATTCTACGCAAGGAAATGAACTATGGCAAGGGTTTTGATCGTCGAGGACGAGGGAATGCTGCTAGATATGATGTGCACCTATATGCGCGGCGCGGGGCACGAGGTAAGCGGCACCAAAAGCTACGACGAGGCGCTCTCTTTAGCGTACGAAAAGAGCTTCGATCTGTGGATCTTCGACGTCAAAATCATCGGCGGCAGCGGCTTTGCGCTACTTCGCGAGCTACGCGAGGCGGGGCGCGGCGCACCGTGCATTTTCACGACGTCGCTAAATACTCTGCAAGACGTCGAAAGCGGCTTTAAAAGCGGCTGCGACGACTACCTCAAAAAGCCCTTCGAGCTAAAAGAGCTGGCTCTGCGCGCGGATAATCTGCTAAAGCGCACCTTTGTCCACAACGCCGCTTTGCGCGAAAATATCGGCGGAAACTTTAGCTTCGATATGGCTCAGCACGCGCTTTATCGCGACGGAAGAGCCGTGTCGATGCCGCAAAAACAGGCGAGGCTTCTTGCTCTGCTTTTGAAAAACCGCGATAAATTCCTTAGTAAAGATGAAATTTTCGCCGCGCTGTGGGACTACGACGAGAGTCCGAGCGAGCTTAGCCTGCGCGTTTATATCGCGGAGCTGCGAAAAATTTTAGGTAAGGATCGCATCATAAACGCTTCCAAGCTCGGCTACAAATATCTCTAGGAGCGCGCCGTGTCCAAAATGCGTCAAATTCTACCGATTTTTTTGCTCTATACGCTCACCAGCGTCCTGTTTTTGGCACTGGTAAGCAGTGTATTTTACGAGCGGGAGAAGTTTTTTATCGCGGATCGCGATGCCTTTGCGATCAGGGATTTCAAACACGGCTTAGAGGCTAAGCTCGCACGCGGCGGACGCCTAAACGAGGGCGATTTCGACGCTATGCAGGCATACGCTGCGGATTTGAATAGTAGCGATGAGATCGCACGGGATTTCGAGCCGAAGGATGACGCGCCGCGCGTGTATATGGAGGGAGCCAGCAGGATCGAGCAGTTTAATCTCACCGGCAAGGACGGCACGGAGTACTACGTAGCGATCAAAACGGAGGCGCTTGAGGGCAAGCTAGCGGCGCTGAAGCTTAAAATTTTAGCCGCGAGCGCGCTTGTTTTGGCGCTTATTTTGCTGATCGCATATTTTATCATCCGCCTTTCGCTGCGCCCGCTTTATGAAAAGATCGAGTTTCTTGACGGCTTCATCCGCGACACCACGCACGAGATAAAAACCCCGCTTAGCGTGATTTTGATGAGTATCGAGCTTTTCGATACCGATGCGAAAAAATATCTGAGCAATATCAAGGCGGGCGCAAATACGATAAACGCGCTATTCGAAGACCTAACCGCGTTAAGCTTAAACAAAAGCGGCAGCGGGCGGGAGGTAAATTTAGGCGAGCTACTGCAAAGTCGTATCGAGTATTTCGGCGTCTCTGCGGAGCAAAAGTGCATAAATCTACGCGCCGATCTGCGCCCGGTAGCCTTTTGCGCGGATGAGTTTAAGCTGCGAAAAATCATCGACAATCTGCTTGGCAACGCTATAAAATATTGTGATGAGCTCGGCTGCGTCGAGGTGAGCCTAAGCGAGCGCTCGCTTCGCATCAAAAATAGCGGCGCGGGCATTGCGCAGCAAAATTTGCCGCATATTTTCGAGCTCTACACCCGATTTGACGAGCGCAACGGCGGCTTTGGCATCGGGCTTTTTATCGTGAAAAAATACTGCGACGAGCTCGGGCTTAAAATTTCGTGCAGAAGCGAGCCGGGCGAGACGGAGTTTCGGCTGGAATTTTAACTTTACACAAATGAAATTCTGCGCGAACAAAATTTTAGCAGGCGGGCTTGCTGGGCTTAACCGCGCGGGTTTAAATTTAGCTAGCGATTCCATCCACGAAATTTGCGCCCTATTATAATTTGACGGCGGAATTTACGCATATAATTCGGTCGCGTCCGCAAAATTTCGCCGATCGGTTTGCAGAATACACAGCGTAAAATTCTACGGAATTTCGTGAAATTTTATTTGGATGCGAGCAGAATTACGGCGGCTACGGAAAAAATTTGCAGCATCTTAGATAAAATCGCACGCGACAATCGGCAAAATTCCGCGAATTTCGCCCGCGCACCGGTTGGGTTCGCCCTTGCTCTGTTGCTTCATACACACCGTATTCATAGCTAGTGCAAAAGGCGGTATCGTTTTGGGTTTTGATACTCGAACGGAAGCTATCCCTCCTCCCATTCTTGCCGCTCGGCGAGTTGCGCGGACTACACGCGGATAAATTTTAAAATTTAGACAAGCTCTACTCTGCCGAAGCGAAGCTTTATTAAAACGGGCGGTGCAGCTATTTTAAGCGCATAGCCGTCCTTCAAAATGCACACCGATCTTTTTAAAGCACGCGGCAAATTTTAAAATTTGCGCGGAGGCAAAAGGCAAGCGAGGCAATAGAAGCTAAATTTGAGCGGTGAAGCTAGGTTTTATCGCTTTAAAATTTGACTTCGTATTTATGTATAAAATCAAATTCTGGGATTTTTGAATAAGCCATTAAATTTAACCAAATTTGACCCCGCCCGAATCAAAATAGGCGGGATCAAATTTGATCTTTTCTTGCTAAGCGCTTCTCTGCTTTCTGCGCTATCTGCTAAAACCGATCATTTCTCGCCTAGCGGCCAGTAAACGATCGGTTTGGCTCCGAGCCTTGCTTCGCCGTGATACATTCCGAGCTTATCTTTCGTCCACGCAAAGCCCGTGTGTCCGTGCTTGTCGATAAAGATACCGCCGAGCGCTTTGCCTATCCCCGTATTATGCGGGTGCTTTTGCAAGATATTGCGGCAGCCTGCGCTTAAATCAATGCTGCGGCTGTCCGTGTTTAGCCAGGATCACAAATATCTTGCCGAGATTTGCCTTTGCCCTAAAATTTGCACGATCTCATCTAAGCTTAAAATTTTGCCGTGCGAGTCAAAGCCTACGTTTAGTATGCGCCCCTCTAGGCTGGAAGCGCGGTCGTGCAAGTGTCCGTGAAGCATAAAAGAGCCTTTCGAGGCGCGGTTGTGCTCCTCTACGGGATAGTGAAACATACAGATGCTGATTCCCGCTTTGCCGTCCTTTATTGCGCCCGCGCCGCCGTCAAAATTTAGCTCCTTGTAGTGCAGGATATCGCTAAAGATAGGATTTCCGTCGTCTTTTAGCTCGCGTAGCAGCGCTTCTTTGTTTTGGCTAATGAGCGTATCGTGGTTGCCTAAAATCAGCACATGCGAGCCGTTTAGCCTACGCGCGACGCTTTTTAGATCCTTTAATTTATTACAAAATGCAAAATCGCCCAGATCATAAACCGTATCTTCGGGCCCCACTACGGCATTCCAGAGCTTTATTAGCTTTTCGTTCATCTCGCTTACGTCGTTAAAAGCCCTAAATTTAGGGCAGTATTTCATAATATTGCCGTGATAAAAATGCAAATCGGAGGTAAAAAATATCATCATTTTTCCTTTAAGCTTTAATCGCCGCATCGAATTGCGCTTTACGTTCAAATTTGCGCGGCGCCAAATATTCGCACGGTAAACGTTAAACTTTTTCTAAAAATTCTTTTATAAAGCCTAGCTTGCCCTGCTCGTCAAGGGATTTGAATTCTCGCTCGTTTGCTTTGATATGATCGATCAAGGGGTGAAATTCCTCATCAAGCTTGGTTTTATCGAGTTTGCCGGAAAGCGCCTCGTTTTTACTGCGAGCGAAAAATTTATTCACGAGATAATAAGGCGTTTTCATCTTAAAGCAAAAATCGTTTTGGCTCGGGATATACACCATAAAGCCCTCGAATTTCGCCTCTTTGACTATATTTTTTAGCTCCGCAAAGCTCGTTTTTAGATACTGCTCGCCCTCTTTATAAAAAGGTCTTTTTAGCGCTCCGTCAGTACTTGCGGCGATTTTATCCAGTTCAAATTCGCTCTCTTGCGCGCCAGTTTTAACGTCGATAAGTCCAATAAAAGTCTCGCCAAGCTCCTCTTCTACGATGTGTGGGTCGCTCTCGTCGGTGATCTCAAATAAAAAAGTTTTATTTGGATAGCGTTTGAAAATCTCTTCAAATTTGCAGCAGTGCTCGCGCGCCATCTGTGCAAATCTACTATCGGTCGATCCCGTCGTAGAGTAGATGACGCGGCGGTTAAAGCTCGCGCCGCTTTCGTGGGTATCTACGTAGGTGCAACACCCTAAAAACCCGTTTACCTTTCGCACGGCAAGCACGGGCGTATCGTCTGTGATGTCGATAGGATAAAGACTTTTGTGCGAGGTAAATTCCGAATAGTTATAGACCTTTTTAAACGGACGCACAATGATATTTAAATTCTCGTCCATTATGAGCCCGCGCATCTCAAGCAATGCCTTATCCCAATCGGCTTTGAAAAAGACGCGTTTTGAGTATTTGTAGGTGCGAAGCTCGGGATAAAGCTCGCTTTGACGCGCACTCCAGAGCCTTTTATCCTGCGTGGCGGCGATATATTTTTTCGTTACGTAGGTATTTTGCGCCGCATCAAAGGGCAGATCGCGCCTGTTTAGAGCCGCCGCGTCTTTGATCTTTTGCGCTACACTTTCGCTCATAGGATTGACGGGCGGGATCAAAATTTCGCCCTCTATTTTGTTGTTTGCGACCTTGATAAACATCGCTATCACCGTGTCTTCATCGACGCCGTGCTCGGAGGCGAAGAAATTTTGCATTCTAAAGCATTCGAAAATAAATCCATTTTGTGCGGCTTGCTCTTTTAGGCTTAGCAGCTCTTTGGTGCGCGCACTCACGTTGCTAAGCACAATAAGAACGTCTTTAGCTTTGTTTTCCAGAGCAAATTTATACGCCTGCTTTATCTCGCGGGCGACCTTGCGCTTCGCGTCCTCCAAAAGCTTCGGCGACCAAGTATAAACCCCCGCCTCATCGGTTAGAAACATATCGTTTTCCAGATGATAAATTTGCGCCTGCGGATATTCGTTTTGAAATTCTTTAATTTTCTCTTTTGCGAAAGTCGTTTTACCCGAGCCCGCGTGTCCGCGAACGACTATAAATTTTCTCATTTTACCGCCTTGATTTTATGTGGCGATATTCTACCTGAAATTTGCATATTTTGCTATCATGTGCAAAAATTTAAGGCAAAAGTTAAATACGGATGAAAGTAAATTAAAACAACCGAAGTTTTATTGCCTGAGATAAAATTTAGTATGTAAATTTTCAAATTTAACTCGTATTGTAAAAATTAAATTTACGTTATTTTTTTAGCAAAATAGGCCTATTGGGTTTTATGTGGCATAAAGGCGAGAAATTTTAGTGACTGAATGTAGCTTGTTAGTTTAAAAAAGCAAAGCGTTCGCTAAAACCGTCGCAAATTTACCTCAATCTTCTATCTCAAAGTAGTAAGAAATAGGTAAAATTCGGCCCTTTTTGTTGATAAACACGCTTTTATAGTCTACACTAGCGGCCGTCGCGTTGCCCTCAAAAACAAATATGCTATCGAATTTTGGTTCTATGGCGACCTTGCCGTCTATGCCTAGGCAACCGCTTTTTCTATTTACCTTGAAATTTAACATTCCGCCGTAAAACTCGTCAAATATATAGTCGAATTTTTGTGGCTCAAGGATAAATTTACCGCTTTTATCTATGATACCCCACAGCTCGCCGATCCTCACTACGGCACGTTCTTCTTTAAATTTATTTACTTCGTCAAAACGCGGCTCTATCGCGAAATTTCCGCTTTTGTCTATGAAACCCCATTTACCGCTCGATTTTACGGCCGCTAGCCCTTCGCTAAAGAGCGACGCTAATTCAAATTTAGGCTCTATAACGATGTTTGCGTCCTTATCCGTAAAGCCGTAAAGTCCGTTAAATTTTACGGATGCTAAGCCTTCTGTGAACTTTAATGGGTAGTTAAAATTTAGCTTTGAAACGGTAGCGCCGCTTTTATCTATCACGCTCCATTTATCGCCGGTGCGCACCGAGGCTAGTCCATCGGAAAACGACCTTACCTCGTCGTAGCGCGGGGGAATGATTGTTGTGCCGCTTTTATCCACGTAACCGTATTTCATCCTGCCGTATTTCATCTCACCCACGACTATCGCGCCATCTCTGAAGGCTATACCCATATCGTCAAATTTGGGTTCTACTACGACCTTACCTGTTTTATCTATGAGGCCGAATTTACCGTTTTTGGCGATGCCTGCTAGCCCCTCGGTAAAGCTAGTTTTAAAGCCCGTACCGGGCGCCAAACGCACGACAAGTCTGCCGTTTTCGTCCATAAAAAAGGTCTGTTCGCCTATAAAAACCACGCAAAGACCGTCAGAAAAGGTTCCTGTGACCATAAAATTTTTACCTACGGCTTTTATGTTGCCGTCTTTATCTACGGCGTTACCGTCCGCAAAGACCAACCCGTAGTCCGCTAACTCGCCCTGCCCAATTATCTTAGCTTCAAGACCTAGCAAGCCTAAAAGTAGCATCGCTAAAATTTTTTTCATTTTTGTCCTTTTGTAAATTTGAGGCTAATTTATCCCGCCCAGCAGCTCTTGCGTCTGCTCGAAGCTAAAGCCTTCTTCGGCGTCTTGTTTGAGGAAGTTATCTATAAATTCTTTTTTCGAGATAGCAAGGTCTAGCTCCTTGTCGCTGCATCTTTGATATGAGCCGATGCGGCCGGTCATTTTATTTGTCATGTCGCCGGTGCTGGTCGCCGCGGCTAGGTTACCATTTTTATCCATCGCGACCGCACCCGCTTTTTTGGTCGAGCCGTCCATGATCGAGGCATCAAGCTCGTTAAATCCGTCGGCTGTAAATACCGCGCCCTTGCCCGCGTTGAAATTCGGATCGTCCTCAAGCACCATAATAGCCGCCGTTACGGCATCCATCGCGCTGCCGCCCCGTTCAAGCACGGCTTGACCCGCCAAAAGCGCCCGGTTCATCGGCTCTTCGCGGATTTTAAATTCCTCCTTGGTTAGATCAAGCCCGCTGGTGCCGCCGTGAATGACGATGACGGGGGAAAATTTCTCCTGCGCATTCGCAGCCGTTAGTCCGAGCAGGGCCAAACTCGCCGCCATAAAAACGGTCTTTGAGAGTGAAAAGTGCTTCATATCTCATCCTTTCGAAAAAATTGCAGAATTTTAAGAAATGATATAACTTTGCGCTTTTTGTTTCGCTTAATCAAATGCGAATTCAGCTGGATCTAAATCTAATGCTTTGAGCTTAGGATTAAGCTCTCGCTGTCAAAATTTAACGCGACTCAATTTATGGCACAATCTGATGGATCGATTTAAATTTTATAAATTTGAGTTTGAGCGTCAGTAAAATTTAATTACCGCAGCTCAATAAATTTCAACCGCGCGTCATAAAATTTTAGCGCGCGGCCGTATTTTAAACGGCGCTACGCAAGCAAGCTCAAGCACGCACCCGCAGGCAAAGCAGGCTTTAAATCAAAACGCCTCAAGCTCGCCGTGCGCGATCATTTAGTGTTGCGTCGGAACCGACGCCAGTATGTTTTGACGGCTCAATCGCAGCTTTTTTCTCCGCGGCAAAGGCGCGCCAGGTCGTATTTTAGCAGCACCAAGCCAAGGCCTAGCAAAAAAAGGTCTTTAAAGATAAAGCCGTCGATCTTGCCCAGCTGCGGCAGTAGGCTGAGCGTGCTCAGCGCCATGACGATCACGATGAGATCGCCCACGATGCCCGCCTTCGGCTTGAAAAAGCCCGCGATGAGCGAGAGATAGCCCACGGTCTCCACCACGCCCAAAAAATAGCTCGCGCCGGCGTCCCCGAGCGCTGACGGCAAAAACGAAAGCCACGTCTGCGAAAAGAGCGGCTTTAAAGCCTCCACCTCGAACTCAAACCACTTGTAGTTGCCCATCACGGCAAGCACGATGATAACGGAAAGTCTGGCGAATATAATATCCGCGTCGCCTGCGACAAATTTTTTTACGATCTCCCTCATACGGCTCCTTTGTAAATTTTGTAGCGGTATGATAGCGAGCTTGCGTGTAGGCTACGTGAAGGGGCGAAATTTCAAATTTCAAATTCCGCGGCTTCATAAAATTCTACGCCTCCACAAAATTTCGTAGCTCCGCGAAATTTCAAATTCCATGCCACGCGCCTTAAAATTTAAATCAGTCGCGGTAAAATTTCAAGGAGCGAAGTGATGCGAGCTGCCGTGAAATTCCATCGAGCTTTGCGGCGTGCGCGGGCAAACCTCGGCGATAATATTGATCGCGACGCCCGCCTTAGCGGCAATCGCGTAGATTTTTGGTAAAAACTTTGGCGCGAAGCTAAACAAAATCTCGTACTCCTCGCCGCTTTGCAGCGCAGCCTCGCTAGGGCGGGCGATCCAGCGCGCACCCACGCCGCTAGCCTCCAACAGGCGGGGCAAATCCTGCGCGAGCCCATCGCTAATGTCCATCGCCGCACTAATGAACTTCGCCGCCTTGTAAAAAAACTTATCGCGCAAGACGGGCCTAACGAAGCGCGAATTTTTTGAAATTTTTGCGCGCAGATCCTCGCGCAAGCGATATGAGCCGCTACCCGGCACAGGATTTTCGCCTGCAGAGCTTTGCGACGTAGAATTTTCGCATGCGAGGCTTTGCGCCGTAGAATTCTTGTGATCCTCTCCGCTTCGTGACACGGAATTTTGCGCCGAAGTTTCAGCGTCCAAGCTCTGCGGCTCGGCGCGCGCAGGTGAAATTTTATCGCCCGAGCTTTGCACCTCATCGCTTGGGCCTTGCGCCGATGAAATTTTATCGTTTCGGTTTTGCATCTGCGAGCTAGCGGGCGAAATTTCATCTCTTAAAAGCACCGCCAGATCGCGCCCGACGCTACCTAGCTCGCCAGTATGCGCGATGAGATCTCCCACGCGCGCGCCGCTGCGAAACACTGGGTGTTTGCACTTGCCGATCAGGCTCACGCTAAGCGCGATGCGATCCGAGCCGATCGTGTCGCCGCCGATGATCCGTATGCCCCACTCGCGCGCCGTTTCGCTCACGCCCGCGCACAGCTCGTCGATCTCGCGCGTGCCGATCTCGCGCGGCAACGCAAGCCCCAGCAAGGCGTATTTGGCGCGCGCATTCGTCGCGATCATGTCCGAGGTGTTTACGAGCATCGCCTTTGCGCCGATCTCGCGCAGGCTCAGCCAGCCGCGGCGGAAGTGCACGCCCTCGACGAAAAGATCCTTGCAATACGCTCGTTCGCCGATTACGGCGCAATCATCGCCGTTAAGCTTCGATCTAAATTTCTCAAAAATATACCGCTCTTTATCCATACGCCCTCCGTTAAATTTAACGTTACGCCGCAGCCGTGCGAAAGCCAAGAAGCCCGAATTTGCGGGCCTTTGTTTAAATTTCGTCGCACACGCGCAGCAGGAGTTCTACGCTCCGCTTTGCAAGATTATAGCGTAAATTTAGATTTTCTCCGTGTGAGTTTGGCTGCGGTTCGGTGCGGCTCGATAGCAAAATTAGTAATCGCATGAGCTTTGGGACTTGGGCGCAATTCGGTATGACTTGATGCGGACGGAGACCCGCGATAAAACAGCGCCCGAGGCTATTTTTTGCATGCGCCTGCTACGCACACTCGCGCAGATGACGGCTCTTTAAAACGGCAAGCTTGAAATTTTAAAATTTAGCGTAGCCGCAACGATATTAAATTTAAACGCTGCGTAAGCGCAGTAAGGTTAAAATTTAGCGCTAAATTTAAAGCAATAATGCAAACGTAAGCAAGGAGATAAAATGAACGATACGAAACCGAGCGAGCCGCTACTAATCATAAAAAGGGCGAGGCGTTTTTATGGACCTTTTTATGCGGTAGTTAAAATTTTACAATTTTATATCTCCATTATTTTTATAATGCTCGATAAACCTTATGCGCCTATCGCAGGCTGGGTGATGCTGATCGGTCTTTTTTATACGACGGTTATTCCGAATTGCTTTAAATTTATTGCGTGCTATGATGATCGTATGGTAGTGAAATATTTTTTCTGGGAAAAAGTTATCATGCTTACAGATATAAAGGAATTCACCGCATATAAAATCCCTATATCATTTAAACAAATTTTAGCCATAAGACTTAAGCCGAAGATTTATGATATATTGGTTTATCTAGGCTCAATCTCTATACCGATGGACTACATAGCGAGCGATGATTTTGAAAAGCTGAAAATTCTACTAAAAGAACGCAATGTAAGATATTTCAATTTTAAAAATTTTAAATATGAATAAATTTTATATAAGGAGCGAAAATGGGTTGCTATCGTAGTTATCAAACTATAAAAACAGGCGGGTATTTTAATTTCGCCATGAAATTTCTTGTTGCAATATTTTTTGCGATTATTCTATTCGGCTGCGACGGTAATGAATGCCGCAACGAATACAATAATAAGGCGTTTTCTATTATAACTGATAATTTAAAGGATAAGAAAAATAGAGATTGGACGTGCGGGTCTATTGACAACCATGAATACTTCATAAATTTTTACGGACCTAGCAACGATGATTTAGAAACTTTATTAAAGAATGTAGCAGAAGCGGCACAAATTCCAAATGTCAAAATTACTATATCGGTTTATGAGAGATATTGGAAATGGGGCAGCAAAACTCCGCCACCATTTAGCAAGAATATATTAACCGTAAAATTAGACACAAAATCAAATTAAGGAAAATGAAATGCTGAAATTTACAAAGTGTTTCTTTTTGATAGTCACCGCATTTATATTATTCGGCTGCGACGGTAGGGAATGTCGGAATCAGTATAACGACAAAGCAGAAGAAATAATATTTGAAAGAATAAGAGATTTAAATCATCTAGGCGGTTCTTGGTCTTGTGGAAAAATTACCGATAGATATGAGAGCATAGTAAACATTTATGGCGCTAGAGATGATGATATAAAGTTGCTCTTAAATAATTTTTCAAAAGTTACCGACATACCAAATGTTAAAATCACGATAAATGTTTATAAAGGCATAAGGTTGGCAAATAAAAATTTACCACCAAATGATGAGCCTATATTAATCTTAAAATTAAATACTCAATCGAGTCAGGCAGAATAAAATTTCGGGCGGCATAAACCGCCCGAAATACCACGCTAAGCCTTACTGCTCGTAAAAGCCGCTCGGTTTGGAGATCGTGTCGATGTAGATGTTTTTGGTCTGGGTGTAGTGATCCAGGATCATCTTGTGCGTCTCGCGACCGATGCCCGATTCTTTGTAGCCGCCAAACGGCGCGCCTGCGTGAATCTGGTTGTAGGTATTGACCCACACGCGACCCGTCTCAAGCAGGCGTGCGACCGTGAGCGCTTTTGCGATGTCGCGCGTAAATACGGCGCCGCCTAGTCCGTAGAGGCTGTCGTTCGCCATGCGGACGAGCTCGTCTTGATCTTTAAATTTAATCACGACGCCCACAGGACCGAAGATCTCCTCCTGCGCCACGCGCATGTCGTTGCGCACGTCCACGAGTAGCGTAGGCTCGACGAAAGCCTCTCCCGCGCTATGTCGCTTGCCGCCCACGGCGATCTTAGCGCCCTCTTCTACGCCGATTTTTACGTACTCTAAAATTTTATCGGCTTGCTTTTTGTTGATCTGGCATCCCATCTGGGTGTTCGGATCGAGCGGATCGCCCACCTTGATGCGCTTAAATTTCTCCACGAGCGCCGGTACGAATTTATCGTAGATGCCCTCCTGCACGAAAATTCTACTTCCCGCGCAGCAGACCTGGCCTTGGTTGAAAAGAATTCCGAGCTGCACGCCGTCGATCGCAACGTCGAAATCGCAATCGTCAAAGATAATATTCGCGCTCTTGCCGCCAAGCTCAAGCGTAGCAGGGATGATCTTTTGCGCCGCGGCTAACGCGATGCCTCTGCCGACCTCGGTAGAGCCCGTAAATGCAAGCTTATCGAGCCCTTTGTGAGTGCGGACGAACTCGCCTGCCTTGCTTCCCTTGCCAGTTACGACGTTGATGACGCCCTTTGGAAGTAGCGGCGCGATTAGGCGGATAAACTCCAAAATGCTAAGGCTGGTCTCGGAGCTTGGCTTAAATACGCACGTATCGCCCGCGGCAAGTAACGGAGCGAGCTTCCACGCGCCCATCAAAAACGGGAAATTCCAAGGCACGATCTGTCCTACTACGCCGATCGGCTCGCGCAAGACGACGGATAGATAGCGCTCTTTTAGCATATTGGCGCTGCCCTCCTCGCCCAAGATCACGCCCGCAAAATAGCGGAAATGCTCGATCGACCACGCTACGTCTACCGCGCGCGTCTCGCGGATCGGCTTACCGTTGTCGATAGTCTCTACGGTCGCGATGAACTCGGCGTTTTGCTCTAGGACGTCGGCGATCTTATTTAGCAGCGCGCTGCGCTCATAAACGCTAGTGCGACGGAAGCTCTCAAACGCCTTGCGGGCTGCGGCGACCGCTCTATCGACGTCGGCCTTGCTAGCATCTGCGATCTTTGAAATTTTCTCGCCGGTAGCGGGATTAAAAACGTCTAGGCTCGCGCCGCCTTCGGCACCCACAAACTCGCCGTCGATGAAAAGCTTATAGCTTGGTTGGATTGTAGCCATGCTTACTCCTTACGTGAAATATGACATTCACTATTATATATCCGCGGCGGTTAATGCGGCATAAATTTCGGAGCGAAAATCGGTTAAAATTTCGTAGTGTGTAAATTTAAGAAGTAACGCGGCGCGTGCGAAATTTTAAAATTTGATCTGCGCGCGCGACAGCGGAGGGTTTGAGGAGTTTTGAAGCCGCGTGAAATTTAAGCCCTCGCGAGCGGCGAAATTTCAAAAGGTAACGTTTATGAAACGAGAGCGGAAATTTGGCTACGATAAAATTTCAGAATTCGGCTTTGCTAAATTTTAAAATTCGGTTGCTTTGAAATTTTAAAATTTAGCTCCGTCGGAATTTTGAACTCGGCTTCGTTAAAATTTTGAAATTTTGTAAGGTAAAATTTTAGAAGCATTTTGCGGAATAAATTTCTAAAACTATCTTTAGCGGAGCGGGCGGTTTAAATTTACGGCGCACGGCGATCGAGTCCGCACCCGCAGCCCGAAAGGAAGCCTCCGATAAAATTTTAAAATTTTACGGGATTAAATTTCTAAAGCATTTTTGAGATGAAATTTCTAAAACTGGCTTTCGCGCAAGCTTTACAAGCCTCTTAACGCTCGCCCGTAAAGCTCGCTTGGACACTGGGACATCCGAGCAAGACGAAAGTGCGGCGCCGAAAGTAGCCGCAGCTGTTTTGCAAAAGTAGATACAGGCGGCACAACCCGCTTTTGCTCGTAGCTTCTCGGACGCAGAGGGCGTAATCGCTCTGGCATACAGCCCAAGCTCGTGCGCGTAGTTTGGACGCAGGGGGAGGGATAGCTGTTTGCCGTGGCTCGCACACAACTCAGATGCAGAAGCCTATCACTCTAGCGCACAACTCAGATGCAGGAGTGCAATCGCTTGTGCTGCAACTTAAACGCAGTGATCCAACTGCTCACGCTGCGGCTCGTTCGGGCTGGAAATTAAATCCCGCGTGCGAAGTTTCCGTCGCAGCAAGGCTATGCGCAGGCTTTTATAGCCGAGAGATCAAACCGCTTAAAATTTTAAAATTTAGGCTCGAAAAAGGTCTCTTCGTGGATGTTGGCAAAGGCGGCTTGCAGGCTGATAAAAAACCTCGGATGGGCCTTTTCGTACTGCGCTAAAAGCTCCTTTGTAGCGGCGCGAGCGGTGGGTTCCTTGCCGCCGTATTGCCTCGCGGGACAGACATCCTCCTCGCGCATGATCGGAAGCTCGTTATCTCTGGCACAGGCGGCGATTTGGCGCTCGCGCGTGAGAATGAACGGACGGATGATCACAAGCCCGTTTTCGGCGACATAGCGCGGAGCGAGGGTGCGCAGCGCGCCGTTGAAGGTAAAATTCATAAAAAAGCTCTCCGCGGCGTCGTCGAGGTGGTGGGCGATGGCGATCTTATTAAAGCCGTGCTCAAGCGCGTAGGAGTAGATGTATCCGCGCCTCATACGCGAGCAAAAGCTGCAAAACGTGGTGTTTGCGCGGATCTTTTCCTTGCCGAATTCAAAAATTTTAGTATCGATTATCTCGTAGGGGATCTCGTGCTCTTTAAAATGCGCGCTTATCTCGCGCAGATCCTCGCCGATGCCGTAGGTGACGGTGACAGCTCGAAACTCCCAATCTAGCGGGCTTACGCTTTGGAAGTGCTTCAGCACGTGCGCCAGGCTCATGCTGTCTTTACCGCCGCTAAGAGCTAGTAAAATTTTATCGCCGCGCTCGAACATCTTGTATTTGGCGTTGGTTTGTCCGACGCGGCGAAGTAGCTTTTTGGAGAGGTTTATCATAACCTTTCGATCATTTTTAGGACAAAATTTGCGCTCGTCTGCGCGCTTTTTACCATAAACTCGTCAAAATCGAACTCGGCTTTGTGTCCCGCCTCGTCGCTTATCGCGCGCAGCACGCAAAACGGTACGCTCAGCGCGTCGCACACCTGCGCTACGCTAGCCCCCTCCATCTCGACCGCGCTCGCGTCAAACGTCCGCTCGATCCAGCTCTTGCGCTCCTCGCTGCTTACGAACTGATCGCCGCTAGCGATGATGCCAGATTTTAGCGTGATGCCTAGCTGCTCGGCGACGCTTTGCGCGATGGAATTTAACTTCGCGTCGGTTTGGACTGAAATTTTACTTCCAGGCACGAATCCGTGCGGATGCCCAAATGCCGTGATGTCCAGATCGTGCTGCACGAGCGAGGTAGCGTATAAAATTTCGCCGATCTTAATGCCGCGCTTCAAAGCTCCCGCAACGCCCGTAAAAATGAGCGCGCGCGCGCCGAATTTCTCGATCATGACCGTAGCCGTTAGAGCGGAATTTACCTTGCCGATCTTCGAATATGCGATCACTAGATCGTGACCGTTAAGCTTGGCGGCGTAGAATTTATTATTCGCATGCTCTACGGCCTCCACGCTCACGCCCCGCTCGCGCAGTGCGGACAATAGCGGCTCGATCTCTTCGGGCATAGCCCCTAAGATCGCTACTTTCATCCATTCTCCTTTGCAAATTTCAGAAACTCGTCTAGGCTCGCAAGATCCGTGATGCTAAAGGTCGGCTTTTGCGTGATCTTTTTGTTTATCCCTTTTAAAACCGCCGCGCCGAACTCGACGAAGCAGTCCGCCTCGCCCTCGTAATTTTTGATGCTTTGCTTGTAAAGCACGGGGCCGATAAGCTGGGCTTTAAGCAGTTCTAGCGCTTCGGATTTCGTCGTGTATGCGCGCGCCGTGGCGTTAGCGACGACTGGAGCGAAACTCTCTTTTAACGCGGGGCGTAAAAATTCCAAAAGCTCGTCGCTAGCACTCCCTAGCATCGGGCAGTGGCTCGCGACGCTCATATTCAGTAGCATTGCGCGCTTTGCGCCCGCGGCTTTAAACTCGCCCTCGAGTGCTGCGAGATCATCTTTTTTGCCCGCGACTACGATCTGCCCGTCGCAGTTATAATTCGCCGCCCAAACCTGCTTGCCTGCGCTCGTCGCATCTGCGCAAATTTTTTCGACCGCCTCGTCGGCAAGAGCCAAGATCACCATCATTCCAGCGCCTTTGCCCTCGCAGGCGCTCTGCATTAGCCTGCCACGAATATTTACTAGCTTTAGCATCTGCTTCGGCTCTATTCCTCCCGCAGCGCTTAGCGCGCTAAACTCGCCCAGCGAATGGCCAAGCAAAAACTGCGGAGCGATGCTAAGCTTTTCTTGATCCGCTCTTGCTTGCAGCGCCGCAAGCGCCATCATAGAATTTAATGCAATCGCGGGTTGCGTAAATTCCGAAACGTCGAGCTTGTCGCCGGGCTCAAACAGTAAATTTTTAAAATCGATGCCGGTAAAGTCTGAAGCCTCATCCAAAAGTGCGCGCGTAGAGGCGAAGTTTTCGTAAAACTTCCTGCCCATGCCTACACTTTGGCAGCCCTGCCCCGGGAAGATAAAAGCAAATTTCATAAAAAAGTCCTAATGCTTGTGATGGTGCCCGCCGCAGCACTCGTGATCTTTTTCGTGATCGTGGCCTCCGCAGCATTCATGACCGTCTGCATGTCCATGGCCTCCGCAACACTCGTGATCCTCTGCGTGATCGTGTCCGTGTCCGCCGCAGCACTCATGCCCCTCGTGATGGTTGTGTCCGCAGCCGCAGCTGTACGCACCCTCCGGCTGCCCGGTAAGAATTTCGTCCGCCGTCGCTTCGCGGTTCTCGACGATTTTTACGTTAAATTCCAGCTCCTTGCCCGCGAATGGATGGTTAAAGTCGATGGTAACATCCTGCTCGCCGATAGCTTTGACGCTCACGCGGGTAGTCGCGCCGTCCTCCGCCTGACCGAAAAGCTCCATGCCCACCGCCAGATCGATACCCGCAAACTGCTCTTTAGGCAGGATCTGCACGGCGTCCTGCTTATACTCACCGACCCCGTCGCTCGGGCTTATGCGAACCGTTTTGCTCTCGCCTGCTTGTAGATTTAAAATTTCATCTTCCAGCTTTTGGATGATTTGATCTTTGCCGCTAAGAAAGGCGATCGGGTCGGAGTTTAAATTTGACTCTAAAATTTCGCCGGTTTTACCGTCTTTTAGCTCATAATGCATCTTTATAACTCGGTTGTTAGCCATAGTTTTCTCCTATTTAAAATTTTATTTTTGATTTTGTATTTAAATTTAGGTTATCTAGTGGGCGCGGCTTTAGCTTCTTTGGAATCCGGGTATGAAGCTTTTAGCGCTTTGTAGAATTTATCTGCGCTGTCTTTATCGCCGATCTTATCGAAGCTGATCGCGGTGTGATAGAGTAGCTTTGGGGTGTAGTCTTGGCTCTCATTGTGCGAGATGCTCTTTTTATAGTAGTTTATCGCTTCTGCGTATGAGCCGGAAAAATATGAAATTTCGCCCAGCATATAGTTTGCCTTAGCGGGCTTGTAGTTCTTAGATACTAAATAATTATAGCGCTCTTTTGCGCCGGAATAGTCTTTTTTGGCATATAAAGCGTCAGCCTCTTTCAATACTGAAGCTTGATCTTTTGATTTAAAATCGGAGTCTGATTTTGTACTAGCAGGGACTGAAGCAATACCTGCGTCTAATTCAGCGTTTTTTTTTACGCTGCCGCCGCTACCTAATTTTTTATTGATTTCAGCAATTTGGGCTTTTATAGTTGCGATATCTCGTTTCATCTGATCTAGCTCACTGTTGCCTTGGCTTTTGCCGGTAGCGCGAATTTCTAGATCCGCTACCCTGTTTTCCAGGTTCGAAATTTTAGAATTTGTTCCTTCAAGGACGCTTCGCAAACCTTCGACACTCTCGCGTGTATTATCTACACTAGTTTGCATCTCGCTTATACGCTTGCGGTTATCGCGCAATACTTGTTCGTTTTCAGTTAACCCGTAAGAGCTACCTGAATCAATATTGCCAGCATCAAATGCGGAAGTTTCTGCATTTAAAAAAGTGGCAGCTCCCAAAAGAGCCGCCACCGTGAAATTTTTAAATTTCAAATTAGAATCCAACTTTGAATTCGTCGCGTCTGTTTTGAGCGTCGCACTCTTTAGAATGCTCTGTGCAAGCCATATTGCTCTCGCCGTAGCTTACTACGGAAATTCTGCTCTCATTTACGCCCTGAGCAACCAATGCGTCTTTAGCTGCAGTGGCTCTCTTTAGACCAAGAGCATAGTTGTACTCATCAGAACCCCACTCATCGCAGTTACCCTCAACTTTAACGGTTAGAGACTCTGCGCCTGCTTGGTTGAATAAAGCTGCGTTATTATTGATTGTGCCTTGCTGATCGGCTCTAATATTAAATTTATCAAAGTCGAAATAAACAGTACCAACTTCACTTTGGATCTGAGATGCCAAAGCAGCTAGTCTATCTGCATTACTTGTGCTTGTAGTATCGGCCTCTGGGGTCTTTTTAGAACAACCGCTCAATAATAGAGCAGCAACTGCTATCGAAGATAAAACTAAATGTTTCATTTTCTATCCTTTCAAAAAAAATTGAAGTCATTATATCACGAGATTTTTTAATATTTTACCAATCAACCGATTGAATTTTACCTACTCTTAACGGAAATTGGAAACTTTTATTCTCGTTAACTCTGATAATACCTACCGAGCTTCCGCCACCGTCTTGCTTGATAAACATAATGCTGCCGCCATCGCTAGAAAATCTAGGAAACATATTTTTGCCACTAGCCGTTAACTGGCGAATCATATCGGTTTGAGTAGAGATTAAATATATATTAAATCCGCCCCCGCCGTCGCGACTAGAGTAAGTAACATAATTGCCATTTGTGCTGATGGAGTTATTATTTTTGCCGTGATAGACGAGCTGCTGAACGTTGCCGCCGTTTATGCTAGTGGCAAATACGTTCGGATAGCCCAGACGATCGCTCACAAAAGCCACGCGCGAATCGCCGTCAATAAAATTTCCATTTACATCAATGCCTGCATAATCAGTAATTTGCTTAGCGCTGCCCGAAGCTATATCATATAAATAAATATCGGGTTGATCTTTAGGCGCATTGGTGATTAGAAGCTTTCTGCCGTCGGCGCTTACATCTGAAGCTATCGTCATGCCATGACCGGTAAAAATTTTACTCTTGCTACCGTTGGATAGATTAAATTTATAGATAGCGGGCGTATTTTTATTGACGTAATAGGTATAATAAAATTCGTTCTGCGCCGCGCTTGCCCATTTAGGGAAGATATTTAATCCGCCGCGAAGCACCACCTGCTGGTAGGTAAGCGTATAGTCAGCCACCATGATCTCGCTCTCACGCGTCGAAGTGTAGCGAGAGAGCAAAATCATCTCCTTCATCCAATCGACGTTTGAGTACCCTAGCTGCTTGACGATCTCAGATACCGCCATATGGGCTAAAAACGGATATTTCTCGGCATTTGAAAGCGTAAAGCTCTTCTCGTACATCACCCTGCCGCTGTTTGCCTCAAGCACTTTGGCTTTTAGACTCATCGGCGAGCTTTTATCACTTACCGCGTAGCGCACGATCAGAGCGGCACCGCTAGAGCCTAGATTATCGGAAGCACCCGCATCATAGCTGCTTTGTAGATACTCGTCGCTGACTTCAAAAGTCGCGCCGACCTTTAGATCGCCCACCATAAGTTTAAAGAATTTGTTGCCAAATTCTGAATTTGCAAGGTTCGATGCATCTTGAACGACGATTTTAGGTAGATTTACCCCTTCGTTTACGATAGACATAGTCGCATCTGCCGCGAAAATGCTACTACAAAATGCAAGAATCAAAAGTAGTTTCTTCATCTTTTCTCCTTAATTTGATCTGATTTAACATTATATTTTAAAAAAATCGCAAATTTACGAGGCTTGTTGTCTGGCGCTTTTACAAAGCGTTGTTTCGAAAGCCTCACCAAAAAGTTCTTAAGTTTTTTGCGGAATATTTCATCACCCTCCAAATAATCTGTGCTATAATCAATAACTTCCCCATCAGCACTTAAGCTTACGTTGAGTAGCACGCTGCCTTCAGCAGGAGTCATTTTTTGCGCCCACCACAAATAACCCAGCTGCTTTTTAACATCATTATAATAAATTTTAATTTTATAGGAATTTTGAATTTCAGTGTTTAAATTTGAAGAGGTAGAATTTTTAGCAGAATCCACATCTTCTGCAAAAAGCATACAGCAAAACGCAAAAATACAAAAAAGTCTCTTCACTTTTTTCCTTACAAAATTCTAATTTGTCTTCATTACGTCGGACATCCTAGTATCAATCTCGTGCGACGCTCCGTCGGGAGATTTCGGGAAACTCTGAGTCGATAGATTATCCAAAAAATCTCGCAACTTCTGGTTAAATTCCGTCTCTCGCCCCAGCTCTATAATAGTATAATCCGCTACTCGCCCATCTGCGCTAAAGACTATCTTAATCCTTGCGTCGTCCTTCGCGGTTGCCACATATCTGCTCCATAGAACTTGAAGCTTCTTCTCGATAGCGCCGTAATAAGCGTTATACTCGCCCGTCCTTTGAGTCCTGCCGCCAAGCTTATCGGATTTGACGATAGCATTTTTAGATGCCGCTTTATCCTTAGCACTAGAGGTGGCGGTTTCTTTATCGGATTTTTTATTGCTCTGAACCGCATCGCTAGCCTTGGCGCTTTCCTCTACTTTTGGTATATTAACGCCGTTAAAAAGATCGCTCAAGCTCGGTTTTTCCTCTTTTTTTGGCTCCGGCTTAGTTTCCTCTTTTTTCTCTACTACTTTTTCGGAAGGTTTATCTTCCAACTTAGGCTCAGGCTTGGGCTCCTCTTTTTTGGGCTCAGCTTTAGGCTCGTCCTTTTTAGGTTCCGGTTTTGGCTCTTCCTTCGGCTTTTCGGGCTCTTTCGGCTTTGCCTGCACCGGAGGCGGCGGAACTACTTGCGCCGTAGTCTTAATTTTATCCTCCGGCACGTCCTTAATATTCTTATTTTCAAACTCGCCCTGCTTCGTTTCTTTAGCGATTTCAGGCGCGGACGGAAGTTTATCATCTATTTCGAAATCAAAAGTAACATCCATATAATCGTTGGGATTGTCGGTATATTTTTTAAATTTTTCCTGCGGCTTTGAAATTTGATATAAAAGAACGAAAATCACCAGCAGATAGGCAAAAAGGGCGATTAAAAACGATTTAAAATTATCGTATTTAACCCCCGTAAAATTTGAATAATTAGCCATTTGTTTGAAGCGCGACTTTAGTAAAACCCGCTTGTTTTAAGCTTTTTAAGACAAACATTACATCGTCATAAACGAGTCTCTTGTCGGCTTGGATATAGACGGGTTTTTCCAAGCTATACTTGCCGGTGCCTTTAAGCAGCACGAGATTATCTGGGAATTCAGCTAGGCTCATCGAGCTTTTGTCGATATAAACCTTGCGATCTTCGCCAATACGCACAAGCAAGAATTCAGCGGTATTTTCCGAAACCTGTGCTTTTGAGCCACTAGGCAGTTCGATCTTTTCATCGTAGATAATCGCCGTTTGCGCGACCATTAAAATCGCTAGCAAAACAAGCATAATATCGACGAGCGGAGTGATATTTAACTCTGGATTTTCGTCGAAATTATACATTAAATAGCTTTTCCAGTGTTTGCTTTAAATAGCAAAATATCCGCTGTACGATTTATGATGCTCATAACTTCGTATGCTTTGCGTTTTATAAGTAAGCTAAAGGTGTATGCGGGGATCGCTACAAAAATTCCACATCCTGTGGCAACTAGCGCCTCGCTGATCGCAGGAGCGATAGTATCGATGCCGGAATTTCCGCCACCGAGCTTGGAAAATGTGTGAAGTATACTAACGACCGTACCAAATAGCCCGATAAACGGCGAAGTGGAGGCGACGATAGATAGCCAAGTAAGTCCGCTAGTGGAGTCGCGTTCGGCTTTGCCTTTATAAATTTCCAGGGCTTCTTTTGAAATTTTATCGGTATTTACTTTTTGAAAAATAGAGCCCGAAAGCGAAATCCTACCGCCCATCAGCAAGGATTCGAGTGCCTTTGCTTCGCGGTGTTGCCATGCACTAAGCCCTACAAATCTGGAGATCAAAATCGTAAAGGTTACGATAAAATAGATGGATAACCAAGAAAGCACGAATATCGTAATAAACGTGCTTCTTGAAAAATAACTTAAAATTAGATCTAGCATATTTAACTTTGCCTTGCGAATTCGTCAACTCTAGCCATAATCGCTGCGGAATTTGCCGCATCGGAGCTAATGGACGCAAGCATATCTTTGGCGCGCTGCAAAGACTTCGCTACGGCGCTTTCGCTATCGCCCCCGATAGCCACGGCTTGAGTGGCTAGAATAGTAGTTTTTTCTTCGGTAACTTCCAAAAATCCATCGTTTACCAAAACAAGCTGCTTTTTACCGTCTTTATCTACGATCTCAACGACTCCGCCTTCACTTTTGTCTTTAAGTCCCGTCAGCAAACTCGCATGCCCTGGCAAAATACCCATTTCGCCAGTAATGCCGGGGAGTTGGACGGATTTGACTTCGCCCGAAAAGACCATCCCTTCGGGCGTAACGATATCTAAAAGCAAAAATTCTTTCATCTTAAAATTCCTATGCTTTCATCTTCTCAGCTTTTGCCACTACCTCGTCGATATTTCCTACCATATAAAAGGCATTCTCCGGCAGATCGTCGTATTTGCCCTCTAAAATTCCCTTAAAGCCAGCGATAGTTTCCTCTAGCGAGATATATTTACCCGGACTTCCGGTAAATACCTCGGCTACGAAAAACGGCTGAGATAGGTAGCGTTCGATCTTTCTAGCGCGCTCGACTACGAGCTTATCCTCTTCGCTAAGTTCGTCCATACCCAAAATCGCGATAATGTCTTGCAAATCTTTATATTTCTGAAGCACCGCTTGGACGCCGCGAGCGACCTTGTAATGCTCCTCGCCGATGATTTGTGGATCAAGCATTCTTGAGGTCGAATCAAGCGGATCGACGGCAGGATAAATTCCTTTTTCGGCGATCGCTCTGTTTAAAACGGTCGTCGCATCAAGGTGCGCGAAAACGGTCGCAGGCGCAGGGTCGGTAAGGTCGTCCGCAGGCACATAAACGGCCTGAACGGAGGTGATGGAGCCCTTTTTAGTAGAAGTGATGCGTTCTTGCAGTTTACCCATTTCGCTAGCAAGAGTAGGCTGATAGCCGACCGCCGATGGAATTCGTCCCAAAAGCGCGGACATCTCCGAACCCGACTGCGAGAAACGGAAGATATTATCGATAAACATCAAAACGTCAAGCCCAAGCTCGTCGCGGAAATACTCAGCCATCGTAAGGCCGGTTAACGCAATACGATTTCTCGCCCCCGGCGGCTCGTTCATCTGACCGTAGGTTAAGGCGACTTTATCCAAAACGCCCGATTCTTTCATCTCGTTATAAAGGTCGTTTCCCTCTCTCGTTCGCTCGCCGACGCCCGCAAATACGGAGTAACCGCTGTGTTTGAAAGCGACGTTGTGAATCAGCTCCATGATGATGACGGTCTTACCAACGCCAGCACCGCCGAATAGTCCTACCTTGCCGCCCTTTGCGTAAGGGGCGAGCAGATCGACTACCTTAATGCCGGTTTCAAAAATTTCACTCTTCGTGCTTTGATTTTCAAAGCTAGGCGGATCTCTGTGGATCGACCAGCGGGTTTCAAATTTTTCATCCTCGCCTTCGTCGATCAGATCGCCCGTGACATTAAAAATTCTACCCAAAACCTTCTCGCCCACAGGCACCGTAATAGGCGCGCCAAGAGCCGTAGCCTCAAGCCCTCGCCTAAGTCCATCGCTCATATCCATAGCGATCGTGCGGACGCGGTTGTCTCCAAGGTGCGCGGCTACCTCTAGGATCAGCCTGCGATGAGCGCCCTCGACGTCAAATTTAACCTCGATAGCTTCATTAATCTTCGGCAAGTAGTCCTTGAAATCGACATCGACCACGGGACCCATTACCTGAGAAATTATTCCTTTCATCCATTTTCCTTTCATTTCATTGATTCGACGCCGCTTATGATCTCGATAAGCTCAGTCGTGATAGAGCCTTGTCTGGCTTTATTGTATGCTAAATTTAACTGGGATACGCGCTCCTTGGCGTTGTTTGTCGCATTCTCCATAGCATTCATTCTCGAGCAGTGCTCCGCCGCTAAAGAGTCAATAAGCGCGTAATACATGCTGTAGCTAAGATAGCTTTGGATTAAATTTAACATCAATGTTTCTTCATCCTCAGGACTTTCAACCTCTACTTCCAATGTAGATGTTTTTAAAGCATCCTCACTAATTGCAGGTTCACCGATCGGCACCAGCGTATTTACCCGCATCTCTTGGGTAATCATATTCAAATAGCCGTTGTGGATAAGTATGACTTCATCGGTCTTACCTTCGTTAAAATCCTTAACTGCGGCTTGGACGATCTCGTTAGCTTTCTCGGACGATGGAGATGAGCTCACGCCGATATATCGCTCCAAAAGCTCAATGCCTTGAAAATCAAAATACTCTATCCCCTTTTTGCCGACGGCGCGAAGGCGAACCTTGATCTTTTTCGCTTTAAGCTCCTCGATCAAAGCTTTGATTTTTTTGATGGTATTGATATTAAAACCGCCGCAAAGCCCTTTATCTGCGGTGATAAACAGCAGATCAACCACCTTTACTTCCCGCGTGGTATCAAAAATTCTAAGTTTTTCGTCGTTGCCTGAATTATTGCCTACGTAATTTTTAACACGCGCAGAAATTTCACCCAAGACCTCGTTAATCTTCACCGCATAAGCTCGCGAGCGCATCGCCGCTTCTTTAGTGTTTTTAAGCTTGACGTTGGAGACCAGCTTCATAGCTTTGGTAGTCTTCTCCGTATTTCTGACGCTTTTGATCTGTAGCTTTATATCCTTTAAATTTGCCATAATTTAGCCTTTTTAAGCGGTAAAGGTCGCTTTAAAGTCATTTAGAGCCTTGATTAAATTTTCTTCCAAATCCTTCTCGATGGTCTTTTTGCTCCTGATCTCTTCAAAAATTTCAGGATATTTTGCCTCGATATACGGATAGAGCTCAGCTTCAAATTTACCAATTGAGCTCGTAGGCACGTCGTCTAAAAATCCGCGGCTTCCCGCAAAGATGATGACCACTTGATTTTCGACCGGAAGCGGCGAATAAGGAGGTTGCTTTAAAATTTCGACCATTCTTTGTCCGCGATCCAGCTGCTTACGGCTACTCTCGTCCAAATCACTCGCAAACTGCGCAAACGCCTGAAGTTCGCGGTATTGAGCAAGATCTAGGCGCAAGGTTCCCGAGACCTTTTTGATCGCTTTAATCTGTGCAGAACCGCCGACGCGGCTAACCGAAAGACCCACGTTGATCGCAGGACGAATTCCCGAGTTAAACAAACCAGACTCTAGGAAAATTTGACCGTCGGTGATAGAGATAACGTTCGTAGGGATATATGCCGAAACGTCGCCCGCCTGCGTCTCGATGATAGGAAGTGCCGTTAGGCTGCCGGCGCCCAATGCATCGCTTAGCTTACTAGCGCGCTCAAGCAGGCGGGAGTGCAGGTAAAATACATCGCCAGGATACGCCTCGCGTCCTGGCGGACGGCGCAAGATAAGTGACATTTCGCGATACGCAACCGCGTGTTTACTCAAATCATCGTAGATGATAAGTGCGTGGCGAGAGTTATCTCTGAAATACTCGCCCATGGTGCAGCCCGAATATGGCGCCAAGTATTGAAGCGCAGCCGCCTCGCTAGCACCGGCTGCAACTACGATCGTATAATCCATCGCGCCGTATTCTTCAAGCTTTTTAACGACTTGCGCGACGGTGGATTGTTTCTGGCCGATTGCTACGTATATGCAGATGACATCCTGTCCCTTTTGATTGATGATGGTATCAACAGCAACGGTGGTTTTTCCTGTTTGGCGGTCGCCGATGATGAGCTCGCGCTGTCCGCGACCGATCGGCACTAGCGCGTCTATCGCCTTAAGGCCGGTTTGAAGTGGCTCATGGACGGATTTACGAGCCATGATGCCTTTGGCCTTTTCTTCGACAAATCTAGTATCGCTGGTCTCTATCGCGCCTTTGCCGTCGATCGGCTCGCCTAGGGCATTTACTACGCGACCTATTAGAGCATCACCTACCGGAACGCGCAAAAGCTTACCCAGTCTTTTAACGCTACTACCTTCGTTAATACCGCTAGTATCGCCTAAAATAACGATGCCGACACTGCTCTCCTCTAAATTTAACGCGATACCACGAGCTCCGTTTTCGAATTCGACCATCTCGTTAGCCATTACGTTTTTTAAGCCGTAAACATTAGCAACGCCGTCTGCGACCGAAACGACCTTGCCGGTTTCTTCGATATCAACGCTAAGATCGAAATTTTCGATTCGCTCTTTGATTATACTGCTGATTTCGTCTGCCTTAATTTTCGCACCCACGCTTTACTCCTTTAAATTGCTTTTAAAATATATTCGTTCATTTTTTGTTTCAATCTATCAACTGAAAAACTAATCTCAAATCCAAGATCCTCGACTTCGATCTTAATGCCTTCAAGCTCGCTTTTAACGGGTTGCAGAGTAATATCTGCATTAAATTTCTTTGAAATTTTAGCCTCTAGCTCTTTTATTTTCGCGGCGTCTATTTCAGTAGCGGAATAAATTTTACCTAAGTATTTATTATCCAGCGCCGCAATATTCTTGCGCAGTTCCTCAACTATCTGCGGGATTAGTGTAATACGCCTATTCTTAGCTAAAAGTTTAATAAAATTTACGATTTTTTCGCTTGGATTTTTTATAAACGACGCGATAAGTTCAACTTTGGATTCCTCTTTTAGCGTCGGAGATTTTACAATATCTTGGAATTTTGGAATTCTAAATGCGCTCGCGACGCTCTCGAGCGTCTGCAAAACAGAGCCTAGTTCATCTTTTTTATAGCTCAGTATCAGGGCGTTTACATATCTTTTTGAGGTGTTATTTATCATCATCCGACCTTTTTCTCTACGATTTTAACCAGTTTATCTTGACCAAATTTGATGTCATCCGATGCAAAAACGTCATCCAGTATCTCGCTTACGACCTCTTTTTTGATCTTGCGCGCCTCAAAGCTCTTCTGCTCATCGAAAGATTTTTGCAAATTCGCAATCTCTTGCTCGGTCGCATTTTTTATCTTTTCGGCGGCGAACACGATCTCTTTTTTAGCGGTTTCAATTAAAGCTGCGCCTTGAACCTTAGCATCTTGCAAATCTTTTTTAGCTTGTTCCTTGCGAGCTGCAGACTCTTTTAAAATTTTTTGATTAGCCTCAAGTCTAGATGCGATGCCGTTGATTCTACCTTGATATGCTGCTTTTGCGGGACCTTTTAGAAGATAAAACAAAATTCCGAAAAACAAAATGAAATTTATGCTTCGCCACAGCACGTCGTAGTCTTTGACTCCATCGTGCCCACCGTTTGCTAAAACAAACGCCGGAATGATAAATAAAAATAGATATTTTTTCATACTAAAAACCTCATACTTTAGCCACAGCGCTGCTTAGAGCATTTTTAAATTCCGGAATTTTGGCTTGCAAATCATTTTTTAGGTTGCGCTTTTGCTCATCCAAACCGCCTAAGAATTGATCAAAATCCTCCTCCATCGCGGCTTTTTTCTCGGCTATTTCTCTAGCGGCAGCCTGCTTCGCACTATCCATCGCCTCTTGCTTTATTTTAACAGCTTGCAACTTCGCAGCATCCATGATCCTTACGATCTCTGCTTTATCGGCATCTGCATCCTGTGCGTTTTTCATCGCATTTGCCTCATCTTCTTTAATAATAGCCTCTCGCTTTTCCATATGCAAAAGTAACGGTCTATAAAGCTTGATATTTAAGAAGTAAATCAAGGCTAAAAATACGACGATGGTCGTTATCATGGCGGTCAAACTTACGTCTAGCATCGCACCTCCTCCAGGTTGGTTTTAAACAAGATGCGTATTTTACAATATGAAAAATTAAAATACACTATAAAAGGCTATCCGATTTTCTTTAAAAACTCGGAAATTTGTAAAATTTCGCTAAATTCGATCGAAATTTTACGCTCTTTGATACTTATTTTACCAAATTGATCAAGCTTGGCCTTTAGCTTTAAAAGCTCGGGCTTGAAGCTTTGAAATTCCACACCAGGCTTTTTCTCTTTTGGAACGGTTTTATCTTTGAGCTTTTTTACTAAATTTTCGGTATCTCTTACGCTTAGGCGCTGTCCTAAAATCGTATTTAGAGCTAAAATTTGATCCTCTTTTTCAAGTCCAACCATTATCTTGGCGTGCCCTTGCGAAATTTTATCTGCGCTTATGGCGTCTTGCACTTCGGAGCATAAATTTAAAAGCCTTAACGTGTTTGTAATCTGCGTGCGGGACTTTTTGATGATGTCGGCTAACTCCTCTTGCGTGATCCTGTATTCGCCGATGAGCTCCTTATAGGACTTAGCAAGCTCGATAGGATTTAGATCCTCGCGCTGGATATTTTCGATGAGGGCAAGCTCTCTTAAATTTTGAGATTTTATGTCCGCGACTACGGCTTTGATTTTACTCTCGCCCAAAAGCTTCGTCGCTCTTAGGCGTCGTTCGCCGGCGATAAGGACGTAAGAATCATCTTTTTGAATAACAATGATAGGCTGGATAAGCCCGTGGCGGGCGATGCTTTCGCTCAGCTGCCTAAGTGCCTCCTCATCGAAGCTCTGCCGCGGTTGATATGGATTTGGCTCGATTTTATCGACATCGATTTCGATAACTAAGCTATCGGCATTTCCACTTTCTAGCTCCCTGTTATAGGAGCTTTCTACGTCGTCTAAAATCGCACCGAGCCCGCGACCGAGTGCTCTTTTTACCTTGCCCATTTTTGCTCCATTATGGATTTAGCGAGGTCTTGATAAGCGATGGAGCCAGCAGATTTTATATCGTATAAAACCACCGGCTTGCCAAAACTTGGGCTTTCAGCTAGCTTAATATTGCGCGGGATGATGACTAGATCATCACTCTTGCCGATACGAAAGAGCTTATCGTCGAAATACTCGCGTAAATTCGCGACCGTTTCTTTGGCTAGATTGTTTTGCAAACTATACATCGTAGGCAAAAATCCGCGAATTTTTAAATTTTTATTGAGCGTTTGCTTGACGACTTTTACGGTATTTAGGATCAACGCGACGCCTTCGAGTGCATAGAATTCACACTGAATCGGGATGATGACGCTATCGCTTGCGACTAAGGCATTTACAGTAATGCTACCGAGCGTCGGCGGCGAATCGATGATGATGAAATCATATCTGTCCTTAACCTCGGAAATTTTATTTTTTAGCATTAGTTTGAAGTCTTTCTCTTCGCTTACTTCGCGCTCGATACCTACAAGTCCGATGTTTGACGGCACCAGATCCATAAACTCAAGTTCGGTCTTTTGGATCACTTCGGACATGCTCTTACGCCCCGTTAAGACGTGATAAATATTAAATTCAAAGTCACTGCGGTTAAAGCCAAGCCCGGTCGTAGCGTTCGCCTGAGGATCTACGTCAATCAGTAGAACCCGCTTTTTCTTTATCGCTAGCGACGCAGCGAGATTAACCGCTGTGGTCGTCTTTCCGACGCCGCCTTTTTGATTGGCAATCGTAATTACTTCACTCATCTTAAAGCATAAACCCTTTCTTCATTTATTATGATCGATCCGTCTTCGCAAAGTTTAGCCTGCTCGAGCGAAATTTTTTCGTCGCCTAGATGAACGCTAAATTTTTGCGATTTTTGGAATTGTAACGAAAAATTTCTAAAAATTTGCTTCCACGAGATTTTATTTTCATATAGCGCAAAAAAGCCCTCTATAGCGTCTTCTACGCTGATTTTTATATCTAAAATTCCCGCATATTCGGGCGCACTGACTAGATTGATTCCGATGCCACAAATTAAGTTATCTTTAATCTTATTCGTCATCGCTCCGCCGATTTTACGCTCGCCCAGATAAAAATCGTTGGGCCATTTCAGCCAAAGCTGCGAACCGAGCGATGCGAGAAGCTCCTGCATGATCATCGCAAAATATATGCTCGCCGACTGCAGCGGCACGTCCGCGGGCAGATCCGTTTGGGCTACACAAAACGAAAAAGCAAGATCGCCGCTCGCGCCCTCCCAGTCGTTGCCGCGCGAGCCGATACCGGCGCTTTGGCGATTTGCGGCGATCGCAAAAGGCGGCGTTATCCTGCCTTCGCGCACGGCGCCCACCAAAAACTCCTGCGTGGAAGGCATTTGCTCTACAAATTCTATCTGCAAAACCCGCTCCTTGCATAAGACGAAGTGCTCACCTTACGATATCGCAAGCATTTAAATTCCGCGCTGCGATAGAATTTTGCAATAAGATAAAATTTAACACGATTAAATTTTACGAAGTAGCGGAATTTTATGCGATGAAATTTTGCGATCTTGCTAAACTCTTCGGCAACGTGAATTTTCCTAGCGGCACTGCGATAAAATTTTAAAGCTTTATCTCGCAAAAATTCTGCGGCACAATTATGGAATTTTAAGTGGTGCGTGTTTGGTGCGACGCCGCAAGATCCGTAACCGCGGCGGCGAAATTTTAAGCTCCTGTGAGCGTAAAATTTTAGAGCATAGAAGCGAGGTTTTAAAATTTTATAAAGCCTTGATTTTGGAGCTTCGCTTCGAAATTCCGCGCGGTAAAATTTTACTTCACGATCGCGGCGATACCTAGAACAGAATTCTGTTGTGACGCCAAAAATGCGGTGCAAATAAAATTCCCGCGTAGCATCAAAAGTGCGGCACAAAACGCGAGAATTTAAAATCCTGCTTAACATAGCAGATCACCGATCTTTAGCCGTTTGCCGTTTAGATACGCGCTAGCGTCCACGGGCTTTTTGCCCGGCTCTTGCACCTTTAAAATTTTGATAGCGCCCTCGCCGCAAGAAACGCAAAAACTGGGCTTATCAACGTACAGAATTTCGCCTTCGCGTTCAAATTTGCGCTCGCAAGATTCGCGCAAGATTTCTAAATCCAAAATTTTTAGTCCACTAGCTAGATAAATCCCCGGCCAGGGCGTCAGCGCACGAAATTTATTATAAATTAGCCGTGCGCTTTCCTCAAAGCTAAAAAGTCCGTCTGATTTTGCGATCTTTTTGCAGTGCGTAGCCTGTGCGTCGTATTGCTTTAGCGGCTTTAAATTTACAAAATTTCGCAGCGTTTTTACGATCAGTTCTCCTGCCAGATCCCCGAGCTCGTCAAACAGCTGCGCCGCCGTTTTATCCTCGCAAGGCGTGTAGGCAAAATCAAGCATATCGCCCGTATCAAGCCCCGCGTCCATCAGCATCGCCGTCACTCCGGTCT
>ERZ773049.135-NODE-135-length-45571-cov-14.869409_pt1 | contig 45571 bp, 49 predicted proteins | sample MGYA00580633_ERZ773049 | MGnify/ENA primary metagenome ERZ773049 (study PRJEB29015, sample SAMEA2737991) | human oral metagenome | biome: human oral; feature: human-associated habitat; material: dental | place: China | collected 2066 ...
TTCATCAGATCAGCTCTTTTCCGACGGCAGGGGCATCGATCCATTCGCGCTCTTGTGTTTGCAACGGATATTCACCAGAGGCTTTGGCTTCGGCCAGCAACTCGGCCATGGTGTAGCGCGGGCGAGGCTTGGGCTCTACCACCAGGCGCCCATCGACTACGGTAACGCTGACCGTGGCGCCTGCCTGCAAGTGCAACAGGTCGAGGATTGCCGGCGGCACGGCCAACATGACCGAGCCACCGACTTGGCGAAGATTGCTTAACTGCATGGGAGTTCTCCTGTAGAAAGTTATATAAAAATATAACTTTGAAGGTGATCCCATGCAAGCATGAAGGCATGGCCGCGCGTGCAAATTGCACACTCGGCTTTATCTGCGGTTCGGGCTTGCCGGCGGCGTGTTGTGGCAACTGGCTGGCCTGACTTTCGCATGCGAAAGTCGTTTGCGCAGGGGGCCTGCAACGATCCGTTTTTAGACACGCGATTGCATCTTTTGATCGTGATTTTCTATTGACGAACAATAGTAATTCGACCAATCAAACTATTGATAATCAATAGTTTGGTGTATAATGTTCCTCATGATGCAGCGATGAGCATGTGTCATGCGAAGGGGCTTGGTGAGCAGACCTGGTTCCGTCGCTTTGTCCGTTTCTCACAGACCGTCATCCTTCATGGGAGCAATCCAAATGCAACTTGCCAGCCGTTTTGGGAATGTCTGCAGTATCCGTACTCATGTACCGCTTTCCGATGAGCAGATCCGGGCGGTAGCCCCGTCGATCTTTGCTGAGGGGGCACATGAAAGCCGTTCGGCACGCTACACCTACATTCCCACCATTGAAGTGCTGGGAGCCCTGCGCAAAGAAGGATTCAAGCCATTTATGGCTTGCCAGACCCGCGTGCGCAATGAATCCAAGCGGGAGCACACGAAACACATGATCCGCCTGCGCCATGCAGCCCAGATCGACGGCGCAGAGGCACACGAAATCATCCTGCTGAACAGCCATGACGGCACGTCCAGCTATCAGATGTTGGCGGGCATGTTCCGCTTCGTCTGCAGTAACGGCCTGGTCTGCGGCCACACCATGCACGATATCCGCATCCGGCATAACGGGGATGTGGTGGGAGATGTCATCGAGGGCGCTTTTACCGTTCTCGATGGCTTTACCGCAGCCGAGGAGCAGCGGGAGAAGATGCAGCTTATGACGGTCAACCGTGGTGAGCAGGCAGCGTTTGCACGGGCCGCCCTGGCCCTCAAATATGAGGACATCGAACCGGGGCTGTTTCCCATCAGTGAAGCCCAGGTGCTGATGCCTCGCCGCTTTGAAGATCGCCGGGATGACCTCTGGTCTGTTTTCAATCGTGCGCAGGAAAATTTGACCAAGGGAGGATTGCGCGCCAGAAGCGCCAACGGCAGGGTTTCCACGACACGACCGCTTAACGGCATAGATCAGAACATCAAGCTCAATCGCGCGTTGTGGATTCTCGCCGAGGAGATGCAGCGCCTGAAGGCTGCCTGATCGGCATGGTCTGCCATCCTGGCAGACCATGCCCGATTCCCGGGGGAAACGGAGGAGGGGGCTTCCCCTGGGAACGTTTACGCCGCCAGACCTGGCAAGAACGGCCGATGCCTCGATGGGCGGCTGAGCAGCGAAAGCTTTCGCATGCGAAACCGCGCCTTGCCGTGGTCTTTCAAAAAGCCGAGGAAGTGCCCAGATCCTCTGAAAAAGTTACTTTTAACGACCGTTTTTTCTACCGTTAAAAGAGGTAGAAGAACCATCGTTTAAAGTACCGTGTAACACGGTACAATATGCCTACAACTAGGGAATAGCTACCGAAAAGTAGCCATAGACGGAATCGCTCGATCTGCCAACGCGAGGAGAGGGCCTACAAGCCGTTTTTTTGCTTGGTGTAAGGGAATTGGGTTGGGATGCTTCAGAAAGTGGCGTGACGGCGTTTCTGTGAGGTCGACTTTTCCAGGTGAGCGTGCCTAAATTCCTATGAATGTTGTGTTTTTACAACTCGTGTAGACATCATTCCTCGTGCCCTTAACGCTGGTTTTTGATGCCGTGTCGGTCAGGTGCTGCCTGAGACGGATTTTGCTTTTTGGAAGAGAAGAGGGCTCCTGTCATGCCTCGTGTCTTTGCTTACTTGAGGGTTTCGCGCGATTCGCAGGATGTTGCAAACCAGCGGCTGGGATTGCTGGACTTTGCCAACATGCGCGGCTACTCACCGGTGCTGATGGTCGAGGAGACCGCGAGTCGTTCGGTGCCGTGGCGTGAGCGGCAAATTGGGTCTCTACTTACACAACAGGCTGAGCGTGGTGATTTGATTCTGACCGCCGAGTTCACACGGCTGGGCGGATCGCCTGGGCAGGTGTTTTCCATCCTTGAAACAGCTGCCGAGCGGGGAATCACCATCATCATCACGAAGAACGGCACGGTCATGGATGGAAGCTTGAATGCACAGATTCAGGCTGCAGCTTTCGCGATGGCTTCGATGATTGAAGTCGAATTTACCCGGGCTCGCACTCGGGAGGGTTTGCAAAGGGCGCGGATGGAGGGGCGTGTTGGTGGGCGGCGTAAAGGCAGCATCGGTCGTTTGAAGCTTGATCCGCAACGCGACAGTGTAGGGGATCTCTATGCGCTAGGATTGACGCCGCCGCGTCTGGCAAAGCACTTTGGCGTCACAGACAAAACGATGAGAAAGTTTCTTGCACGCCATTTTCCAAAAACATCGAACTGAACCCCTTGCGAGTTACTCGGCTTAGGCGCTTTTCTGCTCTGTCAGGATTCTCTTGATATCTGTGATTCGATCACGCCATTGAGTGATGGATATGGAGTCGAGGTGCTTGGCCTTGATCAGATCCATGACGGCTTTCTGATTACGCGCCAGGGCTTTACGGTCGATCTCTTCCTGGCGATCCTGAAGCTTGCGGAGTTTTTCGGCTGCTGCGGCAATTTCCGCATGGAGGGACCGTGGCTTTCTTCCTCGGATCGTGCTGCTCTTTGTAGTGTTCATGATGAAGGGTAGTAGCTCTGACACGAGGAGTCTATGGTGTCTTTCCAGCCGATGCTGTGATGCTTTTCATGATTCCTGAATCCTGAAGATTGAGTGATCGACGGCGTTGGCCGACGGATAACGCCAGGGAGCCGGCTGCCTATTTCTGTCATATGCCTGCCATCCCGACTATTTCGTGCTTTCCCTGTTTTTGCCTGCGGCCATGCCAGATGGAGCCTGCCGGTGTTTCAGGCGTAACGAGCACTCCCGCAAGTTCCCGATACTCTGCCCAGAGAGAAGTCCGCGGGGTTGCCCCCGCACCCCGAGCAAGGCGTCACACACCACGCAACTACCGTTGGTAGATGAAAACGCGCTTGAAAAGCGCGTTTTCAGGCGGCGACACCGAAAAATTTAAACGGCGACAGCGAAATGGTATAATTGTTATTTGTCCATTTAAATCAATGACATGCCAAGACTTAAAGGAACAGGTAAAGGGGAGAGCGAACGTATCAACATTCGCCTGGACCCCGAGACCGCCCGATTCTATCGGGCCAAGGCCAATGAGCACGGCGTCAGCATTTCCGAGTACCTCCGACAAACCCTGATTCAGGGCGTCATTGCTGAGAACGTGCATGAAATCGAACAGAGGCTTCTTCGCGTGATTGAAGCAGGTGGGCGTCAGGAACGGGTCGCCAGCCGGACGCTACTTCCCGATGGAGTGCTGTTGTCGATCTTTACTGCGGAGTCTATCCTCAGCGAGATTGCCGAGGCTCAAGATGTGCAGCGACTCTACAAGGCACAGGACCATGCCAAGGCCAAACTCAATCGCTTGAAGGCTATGGGATATGGTGCAGCGTCAGGAGAAGACGAGTACAAGTAGCTTTGCGCGGGGTTCAGAGCTATGGATGCACCAGTTCCGACTTCTCGTCGTTGCGCTCCGGACGGTTTTCCTTGCATCCGCTGTCGTTGCCCTGTTGATTGGGGGGGGGTATTTCTGGGCTTCCAGCTCTGCTGATCAGCGCTATGTGCTTGAGCGAAATGTCGTGGCAAAGCTGCGCAGCGAACTCTCCATGACCGCCGCGAAAATGGATCTTCATGTCGATGGACAGCTCTACAAGTTCGATGTCTCAGAAGTGATCGCGTTGACGGAGGAGGGGGCGCAGGAAGGATGGAGAACTCTGAAAAATGGTGCCGTGCTTGGTGCTCTGGGCGGGGCAACTCTGGTCTTTTTGGTCTCCCTGTACTGGTGGGCTTATGGGCGAACCAAGATGAAAGACGACCTGCTCCGGGGGGCGCGTCTGGTTGAAGGGGATGCCCTCGCTCGCCTCGTGAGAAAGCGAGACGATGCCAGCCCTTACGAGATCGCTGGTGTGCCCATGCGAGCAAACTCGGAAACCCTGCATACGCTGTTTGCCGGGGCTCAGGGGACGGGGAAGTCACAGCAGTTTTTCCGGATCATGGAGCAGGTGAGGGCTCGTGGAAAGCGCATGATCGTCTACGATCCAACGGGAGAGTTCACACAGGCTTTCTACCGTGAGGGGAAGGATGTCTTGATGAATCCCCTCGATGCGAGGAGCCCGAACTGGAACGTCTGGCATGAAATTGGTCGGGAGTACCACTTCGACAACATTGCCAGTAGCCTGATCCCCGCCCCTGTGAAAGAAGATCCTTTCTGGTCCCAAGCCGGGCGCATGGTCCTGAAGGATGTGATTGCTGTTTTGGGCCGTGAGAACCGTCGTACCAACAGGGATCTCTACAACGCCATCGCCAAGAGCAACCTGCAGGCCATGTACGCCCTGTTGAAGGGAACGCCGGGGGAAACCTACGTGGATCCCACAACGGAAAGAACGGGCATGTCATTGAAAATGACTGTCCAGAACCAGTTGGAATCGTTCCGCTTTCTCCACGACGAAGGGCAGCCATTCTCGATCCGTCAGTGGATCCATGATGAGGGCGACTCCTGGATGTTCATCACCGCTCGGGAGTCGATGAGGGAGGCGATGAAGCCCATTCTGTCGCTTTGGATCGAGACGGCGATCAAGGCGGTTCTCGATCTTGAACCGATTCATCGTGAGCGTCTGTGGTTCTGCATTGACGAGCTGCCGACGTTGCAGAAGCTGGACATCCTGAAACTGGCGCTGACGAATACCCGGAAGTATGGGTTGTGCATGGTTCTCGGCGTGCAGGACTTCTCTCAGCTCTATGAGATCTATGGGCACGACCAGGCCAAGACGATCATCTCCGGATGTCAGACAAAGCTGCTCTTGCGGGTTACGGATGGCGCCGCCGCCAAACTGCTCTCTGACCTGATGGGGCAGGCTGAGATCGATGAGAAGGAAGAGACGCTCAGTTATGGGTTGAGCGCTCAGCGTGATGGCGTGAGTGTGTTTGCCCGTCGTTCAATGCGGGATCTGGTGCTCACATCGGAAATCCTGACCCTTCCGGATATGACAGGGTATCTGGTGATTCCGGGGGACTATCCGATCGCCAAAATCCAGTACGGGTACCAGCCGGTCAACAAGATCGCTGATGGCTTCATTGAACGATCGGGCTTCTCGATCAACTTTGAGCCAAGCTCACCGGGAGGATCGGCTGGCCCTCGTGGGGCTCTGTTTGGCGACGATCAGTGGGGGATGCCCATGAAAGGGATGGCGGTTTCGCATGCGAAAGCGGGGGTGAGTTCATCCTCACCCCAAGACACGGAATCGCGGCTTGCGAATGCTTTGGATATACCGGAGAGCAAGGTGTGATGATGGATAGGCGGGCTCTCTTGCGGATGGCGATAGCTGTCATATCGTTGGGGTCTATGGCAGTATCTGTCAGGGCAGAGGTGGAAGAGCTGGACCCGGAGGATGCCTTTCGTGTGTCGGCAACCAGGATTGGATCGAAGACGATAGAAGTCGTGTTCATGGTTGCTCCTGGATATCAACTGTACCGAGATCGTTTGAGCTTCCAGATGGATCATCCCGATGTGACCGTCATGGGCATTGATCTGCCCGAACCTCTGGAGAAGTTTGATCCGGCCTTGGGAGAACGGGTCTGGCTTTACGCGGAGCGCTTCACCGCGCGGGTTCGCTTGTCAGGTGCCAATGTGGGGGCAAGGCTGATCGTTTCCATGCAGGGATGCGCGGTTGATCTTGGGATCTGCTTTCCGTCCATGGAAAAGGCTTTCAACGTTCCCCCGATCTAGGGGAGCAAAACTGCATGATCAGCTTGCATAATGTCCAGGGCTCCTCTGGAGCGTTGCAGTATTTTTCCCAGGACAATTACTACACGGACGACCAGGGGTTGGAGCGTTCGGGATGGTTTGGCAAAGGCGCCGAGCGCCTTGGCTTGTCGGGACAGGTTGATCGTGCAAAGTTCTTCGAGCTCCTGGAAGGCAAGGTAGAGGGATCCAGGATCGGTCGGTGGGAGGTCGATGGGAAGACGGGGCAGAAGGTCTCCACCCATAGACCTGGAATCGATCTGACATTTTCGGCGCCCAAGAGCGTATCCATCATGGCCGAGGTCTATGGCAGGCATGAGGTGCGTGAAGCCCATGAGGCGGCTGTCAGAGCAACGCTGGCCTATGTTGAAGAGCAACTGGTTCGGACGAGACAAACCCGAAACGGAAGAACGGAGGCGGTCAGCACAGGCAATCTGGTCGTGGCGATGTTTCGTCACAATACCAGCCGGGATCTCGATCCACAGACCCATACACACGCGATCATCATGAACGCCACGCGGCGTGACGACGGTCAGTGGCGGTCCTTGTCCAATGAAGAAATATATAAAAATCAAAAGGTTATAGGAGCGGTGTATACGGCGGAGCTTGCCCAGCAGCTGCAAAAACTCGGCTATGAGCTGAGGAGAACCGACGAGCATGGGAACTTCGAGATCGCAGACTTTTCCCCGGATCAGCTTCAGCATTTCAGTCAGCGTCGAACGGAGATCGTCGCATCGCTACAGCAGCGTGGAATCAGCATCGAGGACGCCAGCGCGAGGCAGAAGGAGCAGGCGACGCTCAGAACGCGGGCGAGGAAGCGTGATGTGGATCATGAAGTCCTGCTCCAGGACTGGAGGCGGCGAGCGCATGAAGTCGGGATTGGTGTCGAGAAGGTCCTGATTCAGGCTGAAACGCGACGCGAGCAGGGCAGTGTGGTGCGTAGCGATAGCCTGAGTGGCATGAAGGCAATGGAGTTCGCGGCTGCTCACTTGAGCGAGCGCGAGGTTGTGCTGTCACGAAAGGATCTGCTGACGACGGCGATAGAGCATGGTTCGGGCCGGGTCTCCCCAAAAGAGGTGCTCATGGCCTTCCGGCATCTCGAACGGAAAGGCGACCTTATCGCACTGCCTGACGGCAACTACACGACCAGGAAGATGCTGGCCAACGAGCGTTGGGCTCTTGAGCAGGTCCGTGCTCAGAAGGGAAAAACCCCAGGTGTGATGCCCCAGACGATGGTCTATGCCAGGATCGCCAAGGCTGAGGCGGCCCAGGGGTTCACGTTCAGCGAGGGACAGAGGGAAGCGATCAGCAAGGTTCTGACAAGCCATGATCGCTATGTAGGGGTGCAGGGGTTGGCCGGTACAGGGAAGACAACCATGCTGCGGGCTCTCAAGGATATCGCTGTGGAGCAGGGGTATGTGGTTCGAGGCATGGCGCCCACGGGTGCAGCAGCCAAGGTATTGAGCCGGGATACTGGCATGGCCAGTGATACTGTTTCGATGTTCATGATCCGAGAACGGCAACTTCAGAAGGAGATCGAGGCGACGGGCCAGAGAGGTGGGCGATTCGAGCGGCAGGCGGAGATCTGGATCGTTGATGAGTCCTCCTTCCTGCCGCAGCTGCAGAAGTCCAGACTGGACAACATGGCGGAGAAAGCGGGAGCCAAGGTTGTCTATCTGGGAGACGTGCTGCAACTTCAGGCCGTTGAGGCTGGAAAGCCGTTCGAGCTTGCCCAGCGTGATGGGATGGATACTGCCTACATGACAGAGATCAGCCGTCAGAAGACAGAGCAGCTGAAGAAGGCTGTTGACATCATCGTTGGTCGGGATAGCCTGAAGGAAGGACAGCGGTTGACGACAGTCGAACTCAACAATAACGCTCGTGCCTTTGCGTATCTGGATAAGGCCGGGTTGGTGTACGAGATACCGGACAAGGAAAAGGTGCTGGATGCAGTCGCAAAAGACGTTTTGTCCCTGGGGCAGGCTGAGCGAGAGAACACCGTAGTCATCACGCCTTTCAATGCGGACAGGATTGGCATCAACAATCGGATAAGGCATGGTCTTCAGATGGCAGGGGAACTGAGCAGGGACGAGACTCACCATGAGATCTTGGTCTCCAAAGGCTGGACCAAGGCTATGCAGAAGGAGGCGCAGTATTACGGATCTGGCGATGTTGTTCGCTTTGGCAGGAGCTATCGACAGATCAATGCCAGCAAGGATGAGTACATGCGTGTCGTCGAGGTTCGGGCATCGGTCGGTGTGGTGGTCTTGCAGAAAGAGGACGGGTCGAGCGTTGAATGGCAGCCTGCCAAGCACAACAAGGTTGAGGTCTACTATGTGGATCAGCGAGCCCTGTCTGTAGGGGATCGTCTACGTATCACGCGCAGCGATGGAGATCTCAAGAATGGGGAGGTCGCGCGGGTTCGGGAAAAAATGGGAGATACGCTCGTGCTTGAATCTAGGCAAGGGCGTGAGGTCGTGGTGTGGGAGTTGGACCTCTCTCGCAATCGGCATTGGGATCATGCCTATGCCTCAACCATCCATGCGGCCCAAGGGGTAACGCAGCGATTGGCAGTTTTTCACATTCGTGCGCCAGAGCGGGGGCGAGGAGTCTCGAATGAGAACGCTGTTGAGGCTATGGCCAAGATCTTTGGTAACCGGAGTTTCTACGTAGGGACGACCAGGGCCTCCCATGAGCTGCGGGTCTATACCAATGACAAGGCGATGGCGGCGAGCATCGTGTCTGGCAGACAGGATAAGAGCAGTGCGGTCGAAACCATGCGCCAAACTATCCCCGAAAAGGGAGAGGTTGGCCGTGACCCTGCGCTTAACCCTGGGGCGCCAGGCCGAGATGTGACACGCCATTAGGTTGGGAGGTCGAGGCAAAAGAGGAGGGGCGTGCCTGGAGGATTGCCATCGTCTTGCCGAGGTTTCGCGTGCGAAAGTCAGGGGTAAGCGGTTTCGTGGTATCAGCCGATATGCCGTACACTGAGAGCTCGTGGTGAGCATCATTGACAGCGAGAAATGGAGAAGAAAGATCAAGATCTTCTGGATGCCAAGCCCCTGTCTGTTGGAAAGGTCTCAAGGAGGGGGAGAACCAAGATCTTTGCGGAGCGGAAGACGGTCTCCCTGCGGCTCCCTGACGAGGTGCATCAGCGCATGACAAGGCTCTGTGATGACCTGCAAATCCCGTTTAACACCTATATCTCGGACCTGATCAAGGCAGACCTGAAAAAACGGGGCATACGATAGGGGAGGCAGCCAATGGATTGGGGGAGTGGGGCAGATGTGTCTTCTGGCTTTGAGTCCTTTAGAGCCCGCTGGGAAAGCAAGACGCGCTGGTATGAAGTTGAGTTCAGCAAAGACCTGTTCGGAACCTGGCTGTTGACCAGACGTTGGGGGGCGCTGGCTTCGGGGCGCAATGGCTCGATGCAGGAGTTGCCTCAGTCCCCCTCGGAGGTTCGAGATCGACTTGACGAGATTGCCCGACGCCGGAGTCGTGCCGGCTCTACCTACGTGCGGGTTCTCTAGAAGACCCTCTGAGCGGCTTCCTTGGCTGATGGGGGGAGACCTATGCACGCATCGAGGCTACAGCGGGGACGTGCCTGCTGAAAATTAGCGACACTCAGCCACCATCTGAGCTGGACTCTTATCCGCTGGTCTGCCGGCTCATGCACTGCTTTAAGTGCCGCGCTTATCTTCTGATCCGAAACGCTTCATGGCTTCCAGGTGACTGAGGCTCCCCCTGTGCCCTAGGGGTTCACGGCTGATGGGGAAAGGTGCGCCCGCAGGAGGGGCTGCTGTAGGCGTCTTCTTGTTCGGAAAGAAGGAGCGTCATGCCCGCAGTTCCTAAGAGTCAGCGATGAGAGCCACCTTGCCATGAGTCGATGCGTTCGAGCCTGCGTTGCCTTGGGCATCGCGGTGAGCCCCGTTGTGGCATCTGCAAGTTGCTGGGAGGAGGCGGGCGCGAGCTATGGCGTTGATCCCCTGTTGTTGAAAGCCATCGCCTGGCAGGAGTCCAGGGGGTGGACCGGGGCTGTTGGGCCAAAGCTGCCTGACGGGAATCGTGCGCTGGGGCTCATGCAGATCAACACCATCCATCTGCCCGAGCTGGCCAGGCACGGAATCCATCGTGAACACCTTTTCGATGCCTGCGTCAGCCAGAAGGTTGGCGCATGGGTTCTGGCCGACTGCATACGTCGTTTCGGATCCACATGGCGATCCGTGGGCTGCTACTACGCTGGGCCAGGGTCGAAGAACTTCGCTGCGCAGGAAAAGTATGCCACCAGTGTGCGCAAGCACTACGAAGGCTACAAGCAGAAGGCCCGTCAGCGTGAGCTCGGTGAGGCAAATCGTCGCAAGGGTGACTGAAATGAAGCAAAGCGCCAGGTCGATTGTTCTTGGATTTTTGTGGGCATCCAGCATGGGAGTTCAGGCTCAAACCTTGGGAGAGCCTAACCCTGTCGACAGGATCAGCAATGTTGTCCAGTTTGGCTTGCCTGCGGATGCCAAGTTCGTGTTCTGTGACGACAGAGATTGCCCTGAGCGCACGGTCAAGAACTTCCATACAGATCCACCCCGATATGGGCAGCTCCGTCAGCCTGGGGGGCGTCCCATGAGACGAATCGGCTCCGATGCTGAGCTTTCGCATGCGAAAGATCCTGCTGCGGCGCCATCGGATATCGTGAATCAGCCGTCTGCAACGCGACCGGGAAGAAAGCAGGCCGTGGTTGGTGAAAGAATCAGCCCGTGAACATGACGTGAAGATGGAGTTTGAGAGTTTCGCGCTTCGCCCTGGCGCAAATCCCCTTTCAGGGGACTCAATTCAGGGGATTTATTCAACAGGAGCTTTTTCAATGAGTACAGAGATCCAGGTAGTTGGGGCTCGGCAGGATGTGGATGTGTGGTCCAGGGTGCTTCTGATGGTGGTCCTTACGGTCGCCCTCATGTTGATGGTATCCGGGGCGTATGCCAATGATGGCACCGAGTTTGAAGAAGCCGTGACCAAATGGGACGGGTGGGTCAAGGGAAATCTGGGCAAGCTCGGTGCATTGATTGCGCTTGCGCTCGGGATCATCTATGCCGCCATCAAGAAGGACTGGGGCGCGTTTCTGAGCGCAGTGATCATCTCCATGGGTGTCGGGATCATCCTGGGGATCATCAACGCGAGCTTTACCGCTGTTCTCTGAGCTCAAGGGGTAGTCATGTCTGAGCAAGTCGATCTGTCGCATTACATCCCTCGTCATCTGGACGACAGTGCCAAGTTTCTGTTTTGGGATATGGATGTGGCTGCTGTTGCCCTGATCGGCATGGTGATCGGGGTTGGAGCCGACTATCCACTGCTTGGGCTGATCCTTGGCGTGGCAGCAGGAGCTGCCTATAACAAGCTGAAAGCTGGGAAACATCCAGGCATGGCTACCCATTTGCTGTACTGGTTTACCGGACTCCCTGAACCCAAGGAGCTGCCTGGTAGCCATATCCGCGAACTCAACGGTTGAGGTTCTGAAGATGGTTCCGGACAAGGCCAATAACGAGCGAGACTCCCTGCGGTTACAGCTCAGCTTCCATCGCGTGATGAACCTTGGGCTTCTGCTGCTGGAGCTCATCACGCTGGGGATACTGGGGTTCGTTCTGCTCAAGGACAACGTCAAGATCGTTCCTCCTGAAGTCAGGAGACCTTATGAGATTGGCGCCAACCATGCCAACAAGGATTACCTGTTGGATATGGCTGGTTATGTGCTGGGCACGATCATGACGGTGACGCCGGACAACGTGGATCACAACAACAAGGTGATCCTCAAGATGGCAGATCCCTCTGGGTATGGGGATCTGAAAACAGCGCTTGATGCGGCTGCCATCCGTATGAAGAAGGAGCGTGTCACCACCATCTGGGTTCCGAGAAAGGAAGAGGTCAGCGAAAGGTCCATGCAGGTAAAGGTTACAGGGAATCTTAAGACCTACATTGCAGACAAGTTGACCTCAGAGCGTGAAAAAGTATTTCTCGTCCAATTCATCAGCACTATTTCGGGGCGTCTATATGTTGCCAAGGTTCAAGAAATCGTTAAGCCTGATCCTGGTAAGTCTGGCAGTTTCTGAGGCATATGCGACGCAGGTTGTGGAGCGTGCTGATCAGGCACATGTCCAGGTTCCCATCTCGGCCAGGGAAACCAATCGTCTGGCCATCGAGGGAAGGCGGATCGCAAGCGTCGTTCCCAGCGTAAAAGGGGCGCTTTCAGGGCAGAAGGACGAGGCCCTGGGAGCTTTCTACTTCACGCTGGCCAATGATTCGCACAGCCATGGAACGGTCACGCTCTTCGTGTCAGATGAGAAAGGCGTGACCTACAAGCTGTTGCTGGTTCCTCGTCCGATCGCAGGCGAGGAAATCATCATCCGTCCCCCAGAGGAGAAGGAGCGGCAGGCCCCGGTCGCCAGGACCGATGAGACGGGACGCGCCCTGTCCTATCAGCGCCGGATCAAGGATCTGATGCTGATCATGGCAGACGAGAGCCTGGCGAACAGCATCCAGCCCGTGGTGGTCAACAAGGAGGTTCCTCTCTGGAAGGAGGGGCGTTTGGTCCTGCTGTCGAAGTACCCGGAGGGGGAGCTGGTTGGAGAGAAGTACCGGTTGACCAACGTTTCCCAAGCCAACATGCTCCTGGTTGAGCAGGAGCTGTACCGACGCGGTGTTCGTGCGGTTGCAATCGACCGCCATACCCTCGCACAAGGCGATAGCACAGACATCTTCATCGTTCGGGAGCGCCGGGGCGATGAGTGATCCAAACAGCAAAACCAAGCAGCGACAGCTCCTCATCCTGACGGTCGGTGTCGGAGGCGTTGCTCTGATCGCCCTCGTTGGCATGTTCCTGTTTGACAGCCAGCCAAATCAGCGCCGCGAGAGAACGACGAGCGTCAATATCGCTGCGCCAGGAACTCTCGACGACCGAGACGCCTGGCGGGCGCATCAGGCTGCGCAGGAGAAAAACAACGAGATCCAGATCAATGAGGTCAAGGCCCTTCTCAGGGCTCAGGAAGAACAAAGCCAGAAGCTGAGAAGGGAGCTCGATGCGCTGAAGGCCATCAGTCGAAGCGCTGCTGCTGCCCCTGATCCATCCGTTTCTGCGCCGCCTCCGCCGCCGAAAGAATCTGTCACTACGCCACCAAAGCCCAGAAGCGAAGCCTCATCCCTTGTGATGCCAACCTCTGGCTCTGTGCTGGAAAAGCCGCTTCCCATCGGTAACGGACTTGGCGGAAAGCAGATCCTTGAACCGCCCACCGGCCGGGGCAGGGCAGGGACGCTCAATCAACCTCTGGAGCCTGTGACCTTGCCAAAGCGTGAGGTCGAGATCATCACTTTCGGCTCGGCAGGATCTGCTTCTAAGGCTGCCGGCTCTGCTGACGAGAAATCCAGGAAACTTGCAGCTTCGGGAGATCGATCCGGACAGCGGGAGCGCATCGAGTTCCTGCCTGCCGGCTCGTTCGTGAGGGTGGCGATGCTCAACGGTGTGGATGCGCCCACGGGTGGGCAGGCGCAGTCAAACCCATTGCCAGTGGCCTTCCATGTGCTTGACACCGCCAACCTCGCCAACAAGCACCGCCTGGATATCCGTGACTGCCGGATCATCGCCTCGACCTGGGGAGACCTGTCCTCGGAGCGAATGATGGGGCGTACCGAAACCCTCGCCTGCATCATCAATGGCGAGTCCGTCGAAATGGCTATCAAGGGGCAGGTGATCGGTGAGGATGGCAAGGCCGGTGTACGTGGTCGCCTGGTCACGAAGCAGGGTCAGTTGCTTGCCAATGCGCTGTTTGCGGGTGCCCTGAGTGGCATCGGCAGGGCTGTGCAGTCCTCTTCCATCTCGACCAGTACGGGGGCTGGAGGCATTACTCAGGTTCTTGATCCAAACCGGGTCGGGCAAGCGGCCATTGGCGGCGGGGTAAGCAGTGCGAGCCAGCAGCTCGCTCAGTATTACCTGAAAGCCGCAGACAAGCTCTACCCGGTTATCGAAACCGATGGGGGGCGGACTGTCGAAATTCTTATCACAAAAGGTGCTGTTTACAGTGGCAGCGCACTTGTCAAGGACGACTATCGGGGCCTGCTGAAGCGCTCCGGAGTCAATGCCCGGAGGTCTCTGAATGATTAAGACGTTTCTGGCCGCGATTCTGATCTCCGGGATGGCTGGGCCAGCACTGGCACAGGAGCGTGATGACGAGGTTTCCGAGGCGACCTTGCAGAAGTTCAAGACGATGTACCCCAACACGAACTTCCGGGGGATTCGCAAGAGCAAGATCCCTGGCATCTATGAGCTTCGGATGGGGGAAAACGTTGCCTATGCTGATGAAAGTGGCCGCTATTTCATCTTCGGCCATCTATTTGACATGCAGCAGCAGGTAGATCTGACAGCCCAAAGCAAGCGTGCCGGCAGAAAGACGGAGTTCCCCTCCAAGTACCTGGACAACGCCATCAAGACGGTCAAAGGCGATGGAAGCCGGGTGCTGGCGGTGTTCAGTGACCCTGACTGCCCGTATTGCCGTTCTCTGGAACGGGAGCTTGCACGTCTGGACAACGTGACGATCTACACCTTCCTCTTTCCGCTCGAAACCATTCATCCAGAGGCCAAAACCAGGGCGATCAGCATCTGGTGTGCGACGGATCGGGAGAAGGCATGGCATGACCAGATGTTGTCCGGGATGAATCCGAAACTGTTGGCATGCGAGAACCCGATCAACGACAACCTGCTGCTTGGCTCGCGTCTTGGCGTCTCGGGAACACCGACCCTGATCGCGTCCGACGGCCGCATCATGCCTGGCTCAGCGCCTGCTGAGCGCATTGATAAGTGGCTGAACGCCACCAAGCCTGCCGTGAGTGACAGCGCCAAGAAAGGAGTAGCCCCATGAAGCAGAACAAGAAAGCGGCTGTTGCCATTGTCGCGGTGATGGCGCTATCAGGCTGTGTCAGCATGTCTGGCTACGATGCCAAGTCGGAGTTTGCCTGCAAGGCACCGGACGGGGTGCTGTGCGAGTCGATGAGTGGGATCTATGCCAATGCAGAGGCCCATAACCTACCGGGCCAAAGGGGCCGAGGGGCGACCAAGCCCGTGAGCACAGTGGCCTCTGTCAAATCTCATCAGTCGGTGATGACGACGCCTATCTACTCGGGGACGCCCATACGTAGTGCGCCCCATGTGTTGCGGGTCTGGTTCGCTCCCTGGGAGGACACCGATGGGGACCTTCATGACCAGAGCTACGTTTACCTGCCCATCGATGGGGGACGCTGGCTGATCGAGCACAACCAGCGCCGCATCAGGGATACGTACCAACCGGTCAGACCTCCTGCCAACTGGAACAAGCCTCAGACGGGCTCCTCACAAGCGGGGCAGGGGCGTGCTGGGACGGACAGAACCCTGCAAGAGCCTGCATCGCGCGGAGAGGCAATGGGTGAACATTCGTCGATACCGGAAGGTGTTCATCAGGAACGAATGAGCCCGGAGCAGGCGGCTCAGCTCATGAGCGGGATCGTGCGGCCGGGTGGTGCGGTTCAGGAAAACGAATAACCGCGTCAGACGGATCAGACCAACAGGGAACAGGGCTCACAAATGCAGGAAACAGCGATGGATCGGCTCAGGGGGGCTGCGTCACGGTTCTGGAATGAAACCGTGCTGGGCAACACCTCTGACATCGGAAGCAAGCCTGCGCCTGTCGAAGGCGCCGATGATGTGGCTCGCCTGTATGGGTTGCACAGCATCCTTCGGTATGACCAGTATGACCCTGATAAGGAGATGTTCTATAACGACACCTCGGTCGGGTTCTGCTTTGAGGTGATTGCACAGACCGGCGCTGATGAGCAGATGGCCGCCCGTCTGAATACGATCTTTACCCCGGTTCCTCCCGGGTATGGCATTCAGTGGTGCATGTTTGGTGGCACCAATCTGGCTTCGCAGTTCGATGCATACCAGTCGTTGCGAGATATCGCTGTCGAGCGGGAGCTGACGACCCCATTCTTTCAGGATCTTGCCAGGCGCCGTGTCGATTTCATCAACAAGACACGGGGGAAGTCGCTATGGCCTAGTGAAAACTACGTAGTCAAGAACATCAGACTGGTGTTTTCCGTCACCAAGTCGGGATCCGTCAACGATTCGGCACTCGTTGAGAGCATGTACGAGCTGAGGGAAACCCTCAAGGCATCGCTTCGCGCAGCGAGTCTGCCCGCCTTCACGATGGATGCCGAAGGGCTCATCAACTTCCTGTGGCCCATCCTGAACCCGGAGACCATGTTCAGCAAGGCGGGCGTGCCTGAACTGAGCTATGACGATGGCAAGCCCATCAAGAACCAGGTCACGGCGTTCGGCCAGCATGCTCGTGTCAAGGCCGATGAAATTCTGTTCGGAGTGCCCCCCGAGAATGAGGAAGAGCCCGATCAGAGAATCGCTGTGCGCGGGTTTGGCGTGCTGCAGTATCCGAAGAAGAAGGAGCTGTGGCAGATGTCCAACATCATCGGATCTTTCTTCGATGATGTGTTGCAGTATCCCTGTCCTTTCCTCGTGTCCGGGGGCGTGTTCACGCTGGATCCGAATGTGGTCAACAACAAGGCACAGCTGAAGGGGGTCAGATCCAAGCAGAACGCCAAGTCCAAGATGGCCGAGTTCCAGCCCCAGCTGGTGGCTCAGGCACATGACTGGGAGATCGTAACCCATCAGTTGAATAACGGCGGCACCATGTGTGAGCTGTATCACACGTTGCTCCTGTTTGCGCCGAAGAGGGCGATCAATCGTGCGAGCCAGACGGCCATCAATATCTGGCGCAGTGAGGGGTTCCTGATCGCTCCCCTGCAGATGCTGCATCTCTCCACCCTGTATGCCAGCTTGCCGATGACGTTGACGGAAGCGGTGAGGGATGATCTTCAGAAACTACGTCTGATCACGAACAAGACCACGGTCAACGCCGTGGACATGGCTCCCGTGATTGCCGAGTGGAAGGGTAGTGGCGACCCCGTGATGATGTTCTTCGGACGGCGAGGCACCCCGACATTCCTGGACTTCTACAGTAACCAGCAAGGCAACTACAACGTTTTCGTAGCGGGTGTGTCCGGATCGGGCAAGTCCGTGACCATGAACGAGATCATTTCTGCCTATCGGGGCATTGGGGCTCAGGTCTGGGTGATCGACGTTGGCCGAAGCTACCAGAACCTGATTCGGCTTCAGAAAGGGGCTTTCCTGGAGTTCACCCCGAAAACTGACATGTGCATCAACCCGTTCTCCTGGGTTGGTCAGGATGATGAGCTGGACTTCAATGCCGAAATGCGGCTGCTCAAGCCCATGATCGGCAGGATGGCATCCCCCAACGCTCCCTTGAGCGAATTTCAGTATGCCTTGATCGGTGAGGCGATTACAGGGGTCTGGGCTGATTATGGACAGGATACGAACCCGACGCTGATCCGGGATTATCTGCTGAGCAACATCAAGAACGAGACGGGGGCAGCCGAGCGAGTCGCCTATGAGCTCGCAAAGCAGCTGCAGCCTTTCACGAAGGAAGGCATCTACGGCAGATTCTTCAACGGCAGGGCCAACATCCGCATGGATGCCGACATGGTTGGTCTTGAGCTTGAAGAGCTCAAGAATGCACCGGATCTTCGCCGGGTTGTGCTCTTCGTGCTGACATCGCGCATTGCGCACGACATGTACCTGACGCGGGACCGCAAGAAGCTCTGTCTGGTTGATGAGGCATGGCAGCTTCTGGGCGATGACAAGGAGACCGCAGAGTTCATCGAGGAGGGCTATCGGCGAGCCCGGAAGTACAACGGGATCTTTTGTGTTGGAACGCAGGGCATCGAAGACGCCTACAAGAATGATGCGGCCCGTGCTGCATACAACAACGCGGACTGGAAGATCCTCCTTCGTCAGGACAGGAAGAACCTGGAAAAGCTGATCGAGGATGGCGTGGTGAACTTCCCGCCCGCCGTCAAGCGCATGCTCCTGTCTCTTCGGACGGAGCGCGGCCGTTTCTCCGAGATGCTGATCTCCTCCCCGAACGGCGATGCCGTGGTTCGACATATCCCGGATCCGTTCTCGTTGATGATGGCATCGACGAACGCCCATGACTTCAACGAGTGCAACGCGCTGGTTGAGCAAGGCTACAGCACGATGGAAGCCATCGAGATCATGGTCGCTCGTCGCACCCCTCCCGAGATGCCTCGCCGGAGAAAGGACGATGTCTGAGATTGTGACAAACCATCGCCCGGAGACTCTTGGGGGACGGGAGTCTTCCGATCTCATCAGAATCGGCATGCTGGTTGTTTTGTCGACCTTCTTTACGCTTATTGTCCTTTCGCCCGTTGCCTACGTGGTGCATCGGAACCTGCCGCCGCACATTGCGACAGTTGATCTTCAGATGCTGGTCGAGGAAAACCAGGATCGTGTCATGAAGGTCATCGCAGGCGGGAGTGAGGTGTCGGACGCTCAGCGTCAGGTGGCAGAGAAACTGGCGGTGGACTTTGCCAGGCGCCTTTCAGATGGCGTTCGTCTGCTGGCTGAAGACTGCCGGTGCGTCATTGTCAACAAGGCGGCTCTGTTGGGGGGCGATGCAGTCGATTACACGGATCAACTGCGGGAGAGGTTGCGATGAGGCACAGCAGGCGCATGCAGTGGCTGGCATGCCTGAGCGTCTGCAGCCTGGCAGCCGCTGCCGTCTTGTCCACACGCTGGGTTGAGTACAGCGTCAACTTCACCACCAGCCTGCCGGGAACCCTGTATGTCATTCACAAGGGGGAAGCGGTCGCCAAGGGGGATCTGATCGCCTACCGCTGGCATGGTGGCGCTTCCTACCCTGCCGGTTCCGTTTTCATCAAGAAGACGGTGGGTGTTGCGGGGGATCGCGTCAGGCGAGACGGACGTGCGTTCTGGGTCAATGACACCTATGTCGGTGTGGCCAAGACGCATTCAAGGGCTGGGCTGCCCCTGAAGCCTGCTGCCGAGGGGGTGATACCGGCCGGCGAGTATTTTGTGGCGACGCCAAATCCCGACAGCCTTGACTCGCGTTACGCGCTGACAGGCAACGTGCGCCAATCCGAAGTCATTGGGAGGGCGTATGAAGTTTTCTAGGCTGCTGGCGACAGGGCTCATCTTGATGGCCACGCCGCTTGCCAACGGGGCCAGTCTGGGCAGTGTTGGGCCGACCTATCCGATTGGTGAGGAGAGCGCCCTTGAGATGATCATGCGAAGGCTGCGCGACAAGGAGCGCAGTGGCGAACTCAAACTCATGCAGGAGGAAGCCGTCAGACGGTCGTTGCACGGGATCAAGAACATGAAGCCGGTGGACGGGATTACGACCGTGCAGAAGGCGGCACAGCGCCTGATTGACCCCACCGTGACCTATGCCCAGGCCGTGAAGGCAGACGACGGTCGGATCGTGGTTCCTGCTGGCAGCAGGGTCAACCCCCTTGATCTCATCAGCCTCAGCAAGGTTCTGGTCTTCTTCGATGGCAGGGATCCCGCTCAGCGTGATGCGGTGGGCCGTCTGCTTGCCTCCAAGGGCCAGCTCACCGTCAAGCCGATCCTGGTGGCAGGATCGTGGCTGGATCTGACCAAAGCGTGGAAAACCCAGGTTTTCTTTGATCAGCATGGAACGCTCAGCCGCCGTTTCGGTGTGACCGCCGTTCCGTCCGTCATTCGCCAGCAGGGACGCATGCTGCAGCTTGACGAAATCCCTGCGAAGGATCTGCGGTGAAGCGCTTTCTGGCCATCCTTGCCATCCTCTTCACGGCGACTTTCGCACGCGAAAGTCTTGCGGGTGTTTGTCAGGGCAAGTTCGCCAATCCCGTGACGGACATCTGCTGGTCCTGCATGTTCCCCATGACACTGGGAGGCCGGCAGACCATGGGCGAGGAGCAGGAAGACACCCCCAACCCGGAGGGCTTTCTGTGCAGTTGCATGACGGAGCCGACGATCGGTGTCAAGACAGCATTCTGGGAGCCTGTGCGTCGCGTCGATGTCACCCGGACGCCGTATTGCTTTGTCTCGCTTGGCGGCATGACGATTGATACGGGGATTCACGCTCCCGAGGGAGAGGTTCGGCTCAAGTCGGACAACACAAAGTCCTCCAGCTACCAGGTTCACTGGTATGTGGATCCGGCGCTCTATTACCTGGAGCTGATGCTGGACGACCCCTGTGTGGATAGTGGCACCTTCGACATCGGCTACATCACTGAGGTCGACCCGAGCTGGCAGGACGATGAACTGACCATGTTGCTCGAACCCGAAACCTTCCTGTTCAGCAATCCGGTCGCACAGGCCGCGTGTGCCGGCGATTGCGTGCTCTCATCGACCGGTTTTGGCAGTAATGAGCTGTTCTGGTGCGCCGGGTGCCAAGGGTCGCTCTATCCCATGAACGGGCATGTACAGGCTCACGTTTCCCATGTCCAGGCGAGCTCCCTGATCGTGCAGCGGATGACTGCAAAGCTGCACCGTCAGTTCCTGATGGAAGGCAGCTCCGGCGAGAGGGGGCTTTGCGGGAACTACATGGAGCCCGTCATGGACAAGACCAACTACAAGTACCAGATGATCTACCCGATTCCCCAAACGGAAAAGATCAATGGCCGCTGCTGCCAACCCTTTGGGCGCACGACGGCCATCTGGGGCGCGGGCAAGAGCTATCCCTACAAGGGCGAGGATTTTGCCTACATGATCTTTCGCAAGAAGAACTGCTGTTCGGGGATGGGTCTCCAATGAGCAGGGCCTGGGTCATTGCCTGCCTGCTGATGGCGGCTTTCGCACGCGAAAGTTTCTCCCAGCCCGTCCATTCCGGGCCCGTCGCGGCCTCTGGCAGTGTGCCCGGTGCGGGACAAGCAGCGGGAGCGGCAGCGTTCCCCAGTCAGTCCGCCATCGAGCGCGAGATGACGCGCCTGGAGTCGGATCGGAAGAATGTCTTTTCTGGTCTGGACGGGAGGGCGGGGCAAGCTCTGCCCCATGTGTTCCCCAACATTGCTACCCCAGCGCCCTCCGGCATCGATATCGAGCAACTGGCCAGGCAGTATGAACAGAAGGCCATGGATCGGCGCTCGGAAGAGCTCATGATCTTTGCCAGCTTCACGATGCCCGAAGCCTCGCTCAAACGCCTGGTCAACCAGGCAAACAGGGTCGGCGCTTCGGTCGTCCTGCGGGGCTTCAAGAACAATTCGATCAGGGAAACGACGCGCGCCATCCATGCGCTGAAAGAGCAGGGCGGCAACGTTCTGGTCAACCCCAATGCGTTCACCAAGTACAAGATCGAGGCGGTTCCGACCTTTGTTCTGACTCGGGCAACAGCTGCCGATGCAGTGGATGAACAAGGGTGTGCCTTGCCAGATACCTATGTGTCTGTGGCGGGTGACGTGTCTCTGGACCATGCGCTCGATGTGGTCTCGCGTCAGTCGAAAGACTTTTCTTCGCTGGCTGAGCGCTATCTGAACCAGTTCAGGGAGAGGCGGCCATGAAACGTCCATTCAGGGTGCTGCTGGCCTGTCTGATGCTGATGGGCGCCGTGCATGCCCAGGGGCAACCAGTTCGCAGCCCTGCGGAAGCCTTTGAGGCTGGCCGGGCCTTTGGCAATGAGGGCAAACAGCAGGCTGGCAGCAGGATTTCCGAAGAGTCGGCGCTCTCGGAAGTTCCCGGCTATCGGTCTTCAGTGCCAGAGTCCGGGCATTTTCAGGGGGGGCAGAATGCGCTGAGCGGCGTGGGCCTGGACAAGCAGGTGGCCTGTCAACAATCAAGAGATGGCAAGGCATACGACCTTCAGGAGTGTGAAGCCATCAACTTTCTCAGCCGCAATCGCGCCGAGCGCCCGCTGTACACGATCGATGCGGAAAATGACCCTCTGATCCGTAACTCACGGACGCTGATCAACAACCCTGGCCCTGTGCCAGGTACGTCTACCCAGCAATGCCGCGTTGTACGGACCCCAACACGGGCAACCTTCATCACTGAGATATGCAGGGATGTCCACACGACGGAGAACATGAGCTGCAGGCGTGTTCTCAGAGTGGCCTGTGACACGACGCGCGATGGTTGCGACCAGGGCGGGATTGTTCCCAATACTTGGGAAGGGGACATGGCGACCAGCTTTTCCCCGGATGGGTCAGGCAACTTCATCCTGCAGTTCGGAACTATCGCCGATGACTACTGGCGTGGTTGGGGGGCCGTGTTCGACCGGAACCTGAAGTTCGAGATCAAGGATGTGGACCTGATCACCCGGTTTGCACTGACCAGGGCAGCCTTTGACGACTGGCTCATGGTCAAGGTCAACGACCACCTGGTTTACGTCGGACCGCGAGGGGGTGATCGTCTGGAGATTCATGCACCGACTCCTGTGCTGGAGGCTGGCGCTTCGCGAACCTGCCAGGGCTGGGGCGGTTCCTGGTCCTGCCAGGACAGGCCAAAGCCCGGAGCCCGTGATGATGGGGCTGTGAATGTTACCCGCTATGCTTCCTGTACTGCCGCACCGGATGGCTGGCAGTGCACGCCAGTGGATAGCCGTACCGGCATGGTCCGCTATTGTGAGACGTGTTTCAGTGGTCCGGAGCTCTCGACGAGCTGGAACTTCAACCTGAATGTTGATCTCAAGCCCTATCTGCGCAATGGCGTCAACAGGATCTTCATGCGAACGATCGTGGCGCGTGGTGGAGAAGGGGCCATCCAGATCACCACCAGACAGTTGTGTCCGCCGACTTGCCGGGACACCTGGGACGACAGCATGTGTCTGCCATTGCAGCAGAGGGCTCAGCCATGATGCTCCGGATGTTGCTCGTCGCCCTGACCCTGATGCTCGGCCAGGTGGCCCATGCACAAGAGTCCTGCCGCAAGGTGGGCAGCGTCTGTACTGCGGTCAACCAGACCAGAACCATCAACGGTGTGCAGGTGTTTCGTGAGTGCTGGGAGTACCAGGATACCTATGAGTGCCGCAACGAAAATGCCGTCAGCGACTGTGCTCCCCTGCGGGCCAGGGGGTGTACGCAGCGTGCTTCCTCCTGCGCGCAGTACGACAAGAACAAGAACTGCGTGATGTACGAGCAGCATTACGACTGCCCGGACAAGCCACAAGGTGTCGTCGAGCAGACCGTATGTGAGGCCGAGACCTTTTGTCAGGATGGCGGCGCAGGCTGCTTCGATACAAGCGCGCCGCCGGATCAGGATCTTGGCAGGGCTGCGGCCATGATGGAGGTCTCCCGGGAGGCCGGAAGATACGGGCTGGAAGATGGCAAGGTGGAACTCTTCAAAGGGTTCATGAACGAGTGCAGCGTCAAGGTTCTTGGGGGCAGCAACATCAAGAGCTGCTGTCGGGCGCTGGGCGGGGGAGAGGCATTCACCAACTACCGGATGACGGGATCCAACATCTATGCGCAAGCTGGCCGTGAGGTGGTGGTGGGCGTCACGCGCGAAGCGAGCAGAGAGCTGGTGGCTGCCGGCTCGCGGTATGTCTATGACGCGTTGTACGGTGAGGTGGCAAGACGAGCAGCAGAGCAGACAGCGACAGCAGCCGCAGGGGCTGTTGTCGCTGATGGCGCCTTCAACCCGACATTCTCCTTCTTCGGGGCGAGTTTCCAGGTGTCGGCTGCTGGCGGGATCCAGATAACGGCATTCGACCCATACTCGGCGATGGCCCAGATCATGATCATGCTGATCCAGGAGTGGCTGAGCTGCGATCAGGAAGAGAACATGATGGGGATGAAACGCGGACAGAACCTCTGTGTTTACGTCGACTCGTACTGTGCCAAGGATGGGGTTGGCGTCTGTGTCGAAATGAAGGAGCGGCATTGCTGCTTCAACTCCAAGCTCTCCAAGATCATCAACCGACAGGGACGTGAACAGCTCGGGATGCCCTTGAACACCTGCGCGGGCTTGTCTTCGGATCAGATTCAGGCGATCGACTTCTCCAGGGTGGATTTCTCGGAGTTCATCGCGGATGTGGTGCCTCGTGATGTGCCGCCTTCAGAGCTGGTCAACCGCATGACTGAAACGATCCGAACCCGGATGACCCCACGAACACAGGGTCCCAAGAGCTACTACGACCAATGAAAACGCTATCTGTTGCCTTGCTGGTGATGGCTCTGGGAGGGGCTTGCGCCTCGACTTTCGCACGCGAAAGTGCGACCAGCCAGGAGGTCTATACCCGCCAGCATGACGTGCTGGCCAAGGCCATCCGTGAAGGCCGGGCCGATGGTGTCATGCGCGGTGATGTGGCTGATCTGCTGCAGCGCCAGTTCCGTTCCAATGGATTGGTGCTGGTCAGTTCCCGCGTCATCAAGTCCTTTCCCCGCAAGGACTGCAAACGACTGGAAACGGTCTACACCCAGAAGGATGTGGATACCCCGCAAGGGCGTACCGATGTGAATCTGAGCATTCAGCTCAACTACTGTCTCGACGGCCTGCCTCCCACGCCCGCCGAGATGGGTGTCAAGGAGAAACCATGATGGAAAAACAATGGATAGCCATGCTGTTGCTGGCATTTGGCGCTGGGTCGGCGGTCGCGCAAACCCATAGCCCGCAGCCGCCCATGCAGCAGGCGCCTGCCGTGGATTGGCGCCTTGAGCTTCTGGACACTGCTGTCAGAAAGGGGAAAGCCGAAGGCCAGATCAGTGGCAACTTCGTGAATGAATTCAATCGGATCTTTGACACGAACGGGTCGATCACGGTCAAGGCCAGGGTGCTCAAGTCACTGCCCGAAAAGGGCTGCAAGCGCATCGAGGTCACGTACCTGAAACCGGGTGCCTGGATGCCTACCGGCAGGAGTGATGCCACGTTCAAGCATGCCATCGATCACTGTGTGAGCGTCGGGCAAGCTCCGGCGAAGGCGGCGTCCGCCTCCCGTAAGAGAAACATTGCGACGCCAACCGAGCAGATCGCTTCCGAGCAGGGCATTTCCGTCGTGCACAGCCAAAGCCAGCGTTATTCCTATACGAGGACGTATGACTTCATGGCAGACCCGCATCTTGCATCAGCGGTTGCGCGGCATAACAAGCTCTCTCCGACCCGGTTTGCTTTGAAGCCCATCGAGGAGCGTTTTGCGTTGACCGAGGCTTATCTGATCGAGAAGGGGCGCCTCCCGAAGCCCCCCTCCCGGTGATGACCGTCTGAAATCTCATGGCTGAATCGAGGGGGCTTTCATGATCAAGCGAATCCTGTTCTGGTTGGCGCTTCTGGGCTGTGGGTACGCCCAGGCCCAGTCATTGGACTACCCCTCGATCTGGGAGTGCGATGCCTACAAGCCCAACTGGTACTGCGACCGGGAAGATGAGCACATGGAGCCCACCCCGGTCCTGCCTCCTGCGGCCAGAAAGGACGCCGAACCTAGGCGGATCGAGATCAAGGACATCAGGACCGCAGAGCAGCTTCGCCAGGAACTCAAGCGTCGCGAAGACATTGCGGTGATGAACCCCTCGGAGGCAAACGTCAAGGATTACCTGGCGTTGTGGCAGCTGACTCAGGAAAAGGGATCCTTGTTCTCCGATGTCTGGCGGCGCGTCGTCTGGCAGAACCCTGAGCTGGACTACGCGCAACGCCACCCAAGCAACAACACGGCTGCCCGGATCCATCAGGAGGGGCGGGAAGCAGGGGTGGATGCGCAGCTGGCGGCACTGGCCAAGGATCATGGCCTGATCTTCTTCTTCCGCTCCGACTGCCCGTACTGCCATGCGATGGCACCGACCGTTCGGATGCTGGCCCAGAAGTACGGTATTGAGGTGCTGGGGGTTTCGATTGATGGGGTCGGGCTGCCGGACTTCCCGTCGCCGAGGGATGGGCGGGCGCATGCGGCTGCATGGGGGGTCGAGCGCGTGCCGGCCCTCTTCATTGGCTCCAGGAAGACCGGAGAGCGCGCTCCTGTCGGCTTTGGGGTGATGTCGTTTACCGAGATTGCCAACCGGCTCTTCGTGCTGACGGGCACGAAGCCTGGTGAGAACTTCTGAGGCGGGTCGATCATGAAGTGGATGAAGCGAGTCACATTGGCAGCCGCGCTGGCGTTTTCAGCACCTGGCGCTGCCATGACCATGCAGGAGCTCTTCGATGAGGTCAATGCCATGAGCAATGTCACTGACCCATCGGTCCTGCAAGGGCAGACCATGAACATTTACAGCGGCGGGAGCCTGTTCATGCGGGCTCCCAAGCGCACCTATCAGCTGGCTACGGTGTCTGCGCCCAGCTGGGGAGCGGGCTGCGGCGGGATTGATCTGTACCTCGGCGGACTGTCCTATATCAGCAAGGACCAGTTCGTGCAGATGTTGCGCAACATTGGATCCAACGCGCTGGGCTACAGCTTCAAGCTGGCCATCCAGAACCTGTGCCCGACCTGCGACAACGTGATGCAGGCACTGCAGGCCACCGCCCAGGCTGCCAACCGTTTGAACATCGACTCCTGTGAAGCAGCCAAGGGGATCGTGAATGCGGCCTTGCCGGACTCCTGGACGCGCGGCAAGCAGAATGCCGCGCGCAGCTTCGGGGTCAGTACCAATACCTTCGAGGACGTGACAGATGCCTGGCTCAATGTCATGAAGGATGAGAAACAGGCCAATGCGGTGCTGGACAAGCAGGCTGAGCAGGATCCCACGACAAAAGATCATTTGCCGACCGGCAACGTCGTCTGGAAGGCATTGAAGAAGCTCGATGCCCTCGATGATGAGCAGCGCATGGTGCTCATGTCGCTGGTGGGAACCGTGATCTTCCCCGCTTTCGATGCCACACAGGAACGGGAGGCGCCGATTCCGCTCGAAGGTACGGGAATCGATGTCGAGATGTTGGTGGGCATCCGGGACGGTGCCGACCGGATCGAGGTGCCCATCTGGCGCTGTGACAGGAACGGGGCGGACGAGTGCCTTCGTCCTCAGATGGGAACGATCTCGACCAAGAGCTTTCGGGCGATGGTTCGGGAGAAGATGGGGGCAATCACCGACAACATCGCCATGCGCCGGCCCCACGAGAACGTCGATGCGATCGTGGCATTCCTGAACTCGACAGACCTGCCGATCTACAAGATGCTGGCCGTCTCGACCTCATTGAACAACCCCGCCATGGCTGACCTGCTGACGGCACGATACGAAGACCTGATCGCGGCCAAGTATGCCCAGGTCTATATCGAGCGGGCCGCAACCGATCTACGGGCAGCGATCCGCCATCAGCAGGCAACGGCCGATGCCACACAGAGCGCGGAACTCGAAAAGCTCAAGCCCGTTCTGGACAGGATTTCCATGACGGCCAAGCAGGTTCTGACCACGGCCTACGCCCAGACGACCAGCACCTACAACCTCACGCTGGAAGTTCAGCACATCGAGCGCGCATTCAATGCGAACCTGTCGCAGTCCCTGCGCTCATCGCTGACCTTCGGCAAGAGCATGCGTTGATCCGCATCGGAGGACTGAAAGGCCATGGACATCGAGATTCAGACCTACTGGAACGTCGAAACGCTGTTCAACGTTTTCAACGCCATCGCAGCCGTGATGCGGACTCAGAGCTTTGATGGGCTGCTCCGGTTCGTTTTTGTCTTCGGACTGGCGCTGGCCATCTTCGGGTACATCGGCCGTCAGCTGGAGATGTTCAAGTGGTTCATCCATGCCTTCATCTTTGTCGCGATCCTGAACCTGCCGATTGCCAATGTCATCCTGACCGACAAGTCTGGCCTGGAGCCGCCTCGTGAGGTGGACAACGTGCCGTTTGCCCTGGCTGCAGTCGCACAGGCAACCAACCTGGTGTTTGGGTCCATGACCAGCGCCTATGAGACGGCTTTTGGTGTGCCGGATGCGCTTGGGCTTCGGCAGGGGGATGTCGGCTTTGGCCATCGCATCCTTAGACAGGTCAACAAGACCACAATCCGGGATCCGGAGCTGCGCGCCGATCTGATGCAATTCATCAAGGAGTGCACGCTCTATGATGTCAGGGATGGAGCAATCTCGCATCGGGACATCGTTTCCGGCGTGGATACCTGGAACACGATCTTCACGAATACCAGCCCGGCACGGTTCGTGACCTATGACTCCCTGAGCGCACCCAAGACGCAGCCCTGCACCGAGGTGGCCCTGGTGCTGAGCCAGCGAGTGGGCACTGCAGCCACGGCCGATCAGGCTTCCGCAGGCAGAATGGTTTTCACGAGAACCAAGGACGATCAGGTGGCCTCAACCCTGTTCGTGAACGCGGTTGGATCGTCCTATGACTGGATCCTCAAGAACTCCGCCAATGCCTCGGACGCCATGCGGCAGGCGATGTTCAACAACCTCTGGCGTGACGCGGGTTCCGAGCTGCCTGCGCTGCTGAATGACCCGGCCAGGGTGTCCGAGGTCAGCGCGTTGATGGGCTCTGCCCAGGCGGCGCGTCAGGCGGCAGGCTCTCAAAGTACCCTCAGTCTGCTGGCCCAGGAAACCTTGCCCCATGTCAGAAACTGGATCGAGGCCATCATCTACGCGCTCTTCCCGGTCGTCGTCGTGCTGATGGTGGTCAGCTCCACGGAGGGAGCAAAGAAGATCTTTGTGGGCTATCTGATGTCGCTGGCCTGGATCGGGCTGTGGCCGCTGCTCTTTGCGGTCATCAACCACCTGTCGATGATGCACCTCAGCCGCAAGCTGGCCGCTTTCAACCTGGCCGACAAGGGCGTGCCTTTCCAGTATTCCGATGCCTTTGACGCCACCATCGTCGATGAGCAGGCGGCCATCGGGTACATGGTGATCCTGGTGCCTTTCATTGCCAGTCTGATCATCCGCATGGGACAGGGCGGCTTCACGGCCATTGCCGACCGGGTCATGACCTCCTTCTCGTCAGCAGGATCTGCGGCTGGGGCGAGCATGGCGCTGGGCAATGCACATATGGGCCAGGTCGGCATGGACACCGCCTCGGTCAACATGACCTCGATGCACCGGCATGACGCCATGCTTGGTCTGCAGGGAGGAGGCTCGATGATTGGCCTGGCAAACGGGAATCAGGCGGTTTCTTCCCCTAGTGGAGACGTTGCAAACAACGTATTTAGACAGCAGCTTGTTGAATCCGGGTCCGAGGCTGCCAACCGGGAGTCGCAGCTTGGCTCTCAAGCCTATTCCAACCAGCAGGCTACGCAGAATAGTTCCCTGAACCGGCAGATGGCTGAGGACTCGTCGCTCTCGGATTCCCGCAGTCATGACGAATCTGCCGGCATGGTTCAGAACCGTGGCAGCCAGTACAGCATGACGGATGAGTCCGTCAGGAGCACGCAGCACATGAATGCGGAGCACCTGAGTATCACCAATGCTGCCAACTCGGGGTTTGCGCAGAGATCCAGCGCATCGGCACATCTCAGCGGTGGCTTGGGAGGGGGATCGGGTGGTGGCTCGGGTGGTGGTTCAGGCATCGCTGGCGCCGTGAAGTCCTTCATCCCGAGTGTGGGAGGCAACCTGGCGAAGACCTATGATGCCAGCCAGGTGCAGGACAGAAGTGTCAACAGGACGCACGGCTCCAATGAACATGCTCAGGATGAGCATGCGATACGAAGCGGCATGAGTGAAACCTTGACCAATGGTGCTGGGCGCCAGTCAAGCCAGACGGATCAGCATCGCATGGAAGCGGCCAACAGAAAGTCAGAGAGCCTGATCAGGTCGAATGAGGCCGGTTTGCAGAATGCCCAGGGTATCGGCACGACCGCCAGCCAAAGCCAGCGTTATTCCTATACGAGGACGTATGACTTCATGGCAGATCCGCATCTTGCATCAGCGGTTGCGCGGCATAACAAGCTCTCTCCGACCCGGTTTGCTTTGAAGCCCATCGAGGAGCGTTTTGCGTTGACCGAGGCTTATCTGGCGGACACGGAGCACATGCGTCGCGCGAGGTCGATGCCCACCCAGGGCTTCTCGGGCGAGCGCTTGCCATCCGGGGCCGGGGATCTGGAACGGATGACCGGGCAGCGACAGGCCGGGATGGGGGCTGATCTGAGTCAGGTCCATGCAGCCAATGTCGGTCAGACGGGCCATCAGAACCCCGAGGCGCTGGAGCACCGGCCCGCATCCAGGGCCATCAGGGAATCGTTGGCGGTTGAAAGACAGGAAATGGCGGCTCATCGGGATCCTGGCAATGCGAACAGCATCCCCGCCAGAACCTCCGCCTTTGACGAGAACGTGCATGCGTGGTCATCACCGGATCGCTCTGTCACGGAAGGGCGCGCCAACCCCGGTACCGTGGCAGGGGAGATGATTGAACAGGATGTGAAGGACTACGGGGCCAAGACCTGGGACATGATTCTCGGAGGTGACGGAATCGGTAACGGGGAAAAGTTGACCGATAACATGAAACGCAGCGTCGCGCCTGGCTTTGGCGCGAAGAAGGGGGGTGATTGATGCCGGTCACCTATGGTATAATTGCTTTCAAAGTGAAAGCAAAAAATCAGGTGTGAGCCATGATGATGAAACGTTTTTTGCTGACACTGCTGGCTGCTGCCGCGCTGGGTGGGTGTGCGACTCAACCCAGGGACGAGCCGCTCAGCATGGCCAATGACTGGCGCACGGGCACGGATCAGACGCCGTATCGATCCCTGGCGCCGGTGCTGGTCTGTGATGGGTGCCGACATTGATCCACGAACAGGAGAACGCTCATGAGTGCATCTGATCGGGAACAGAGGTTGATGGCCTCCTTTGTCGGGCTGCTTGTCGATCATCAGAAGGACTTCGAGGGCTTTGTCCGGGACGTGGAGAACGTGCGTTACTGCCATGTGCCCATCGACGCCCAGCAGATCAACCGCTGTGAATATGCCCTGACCAACATGAAGGTGAGGCTGGCCATGATCCAGCGCTGCATCCAGCAGGGCGAGTTCGATGAGACCACCCGGCACGCGATGATCCAGATCAAGAACGATTGGGTCGCCATGAAGAACCGGGTCGATGGCTATCTGGCCGAGATCAACGAGATCATCAGCGATACCACGGCCACCATGTCACCCTTGCGAAAGTCGCTGGGGAGCGTGCTGGGATGAGGGCTTTCTGGGCGCGTGGCCTGTGGGTTGCGTCGTGGCAGGAGGGTCAGGAATGCAGTATCAAGGGCGACTTTCGCATGCGAAAGTCGGGCTATGGTCGAGAGTCAGGAGGTAGTGATGAGTAATATTTTCAGTCGGGTTGGGGTTCGCCTTGAGGTTGCTCAGGATGTCTTGGGAGCAATCATTGCTTACTATGCTGCAGAGATTGGCAAGGAGATGGCCAAGCCAAATCCGGATGTTTCGGTTATTGAAGCCGCTGAACGTGCTCAGGACGAGATGGATGAGCTGCGTGACTCTCTGAGCGTGCAAGAGCCTGAGCGATTGGAGGAAGTGATCAAGAAGTATGGCCAGATTGCCCGCGAGCTCTCGGGTCTTTGAGGAAGTGATATATGGACCAGCAGGAGCGTAAGCTGGATTCTGAGCGGGTCTACACAAAGATCGAACGTCATGCGTTGGATCATACGGTTGCACAGGAAAAGCCGAGAGCGATTCTTTTGGGCGGACAACCAGGCTCTGGAAAGTCCGAGATCGCGTTGATGGCAGCGCAGGAGCTCAACGCACGGGGTGGCGCAGTCGTCATCGATGCCGACAAGCTGCGAGAGAGGAACCCTGCGTACTGGGCATTATCCATAACGGATCCGAAGAACGCAGCAGACCTGACCCATAAGGAAGCGGCCGAGTGGGCACGGCGCCTGACAACGGCTACGGTGCAGGGGCGGCGCAACCTGGTCATCGACGGGACGATGCGGGATCCCAAAGGCATCCTGACGCTTGCCGCGAAGCTGCGTGAGCATGGCTACACGGTCGAGGCACGTGTCATTGCGGTCAGCCCGGAGGTATCCATCAACCGGGCGCGGCTGCGCTTTGAGGAGCAAGTGGCTGCCCGTGGGGTGGGGCGTTTCGTCAATCAGGCTCAGCACGATGTGGCGTATAAGGGATTGGCGGATTCTGTCAGTGCGCTGGAGTCAGCTCGTGCGGTGGATGCCATCCGGGTGTATAACGCGAGCCAGCGGGAGATTTATGCCAATCAGCTGGTTCGTGGTTCCTGGCAGAAGGAGCCGGGTGCCCAGCAGGCGTTGACCGAAGAGCGAACGCGCACCTGGTCGCATGCCGAGCATCGCAATCATGTGGCGCTGCTGACGGACATTACTCGTTTGGCCGGGCAGCGCGAGGGATATCGGGATCAGGTGTTCTATACGCTGGAATCGGTGTCGCAGCGTAATGGCAAGGCATATGACAATGTCCATGAGGCAGCTCAGGCTTTTCGGGATGCCCGCGCAGAGGATCAGCCTGTGCTGTTTCGCACCGAGCGGATGCCCAGCGGTCAGGATGTCACACTGCGAGTGGCGCAGACGGCTTACACGGGAAAGGACAGCGAGCGTCTCTACAGCAAGTCCATCGTCGGTGAGGATGAGGCGCTGAAGCGGGCCTATGCAGCACTGCTGCGTCCGGATCCGAACCGGCGTGGGCCGATCCTGATAGGAGACGGTGCCATCCTGGCCGCGCGTCTGGAAAAGGCCCAGCAAGCATTGCAGCAGATGGAGCAGGGTACGGTTTATCAGCGAGCGCATGCCTTTGACACGCTGAGGCCATCCGAGGCGCTGGGTCGGTATCCGGAGCTTGATGGGGCGTACAAGCAGTTGCAGGGGCTGCGGGAAGATTCCTCTGGCACGTTGTTGGCTGATGAAGGGGGGCGCTCTCATGCGCAGGCACGGGCGCAGCTCTCGGAACAGCTGCATCGAGGCCAGATACCCCAGGGGCCGGTGACGCTGGCGGAGTCCCGGCAGGTGCTGGAGATGGCGGCCTCGCATCAGCGCCTCGTCATGCGTGATGGGCAAACCTTTGGGCGGGTAGCCCAAGGTGAAGTGGTGGCAGGGTCCAGCCACCATGTGCTGGTGAAGGTGTCGGACATGGTGGCACTGTCTTATGAGCGGGACAGTCTCGATCGGGCCGTCTCAATGGGTGAGCGGCTGCGCATCGAGCCAGGACACGACAGTCACCGAGTGCATGAAGTTGAGCAGGGCGGGTTGAAGGAGCGCGTCATACAGAAGGATCAGGGGCGTGAGCGTTGACGGGTGGGGCCACTTTCGCATGCGAAAGCAGAGCCGCCACCAGCTAATCACGGTCAAGAACGACTGGGTCGGCATGAAGAACCGGGTCGATGGGTATCTGGCCGAGATCAATGAGATCCTGGGGCAGACGGCCGAGACGCTGGCTCCCCTGCGGCGCTCGCTGGGGGGCGGAGGACGCCAGGGGCTGGCGTGAGGGCCGTGTCTTGCTGGCAGGGATGGGGACTTTCGCGTGCGAAAGTCTGGGTAACAGTGAACAGGAAACTGTGATGATCAGCAAGGACAACCCTTTGCGGGCTGGTGTTCGGTATGAGGTTGCCATGGACACGATTTGGGATATTGTCTCCTACTACTCGATCGTTCTGGCCGAAGAGCAGGAAAAAGCAGCACCTGATAAGGATCTCGTCAAGAGATGGGAAACGGCCTATGAACGCATGAGGCACATGTATGACAGCCTTGACCCTGCGGATGAGACCAAGGTCGAAGAGGTCATCGATGAGTATGTGCCAGTGGCACAGAAACTTTGGGACCAATGGCACAGTAATAGAGCCGCATCATGAAACATGGCCAAGGGGATGGCGGACAACAGCCCCATAGCCTTGGGTACCAGCGTCATGTGTCTGATGCTCTTTTGTCCACGGAACTGCAAAGGCACCCTCATGCTGTTCTTTTGGGAGGTCAGCCTGGCTCTGGCAAGTCGACCTTGCTGAGCAGCATCGTATCGGAATATGTCGAGAGGGGAGGTATCGCTACGATCGACGTGGATCGATTGCGTGAACTGAGTCCCCAGTATCGTGTCCTGTCCAGGACGGATCCGGTACATGCAGCGAGGCTGACGCATGAAGATGCCCGAGGACTGAAAAACCGTCTCCAAGATGCAGTCATCGAGGGCAAGCGCAACTTCGTACTCGACGGTACGATGCGTAGCCCGACAAAGCTGCAAGAGCTGATCGGCCGTCTGAGATCAGAGGGCTATACGGTTGAGGCCCGGGTCGTTGCCCTTGATGCCGAGCGTTCCATGGCCCGGGCGCGGTTGAGGTTTGAAGAGCGACTGGCGCAACGTGGCTCAGGCCGGTTTGTAGAGCAGTCTCAGCACGATGAGGCCTATGCAGGTCTGGTGCAGTCGGTACGGGCGCTCGAGCAGGGTAAGCTGGTTGATGCGATCCGTGTCTACGATGGCAGCCAGCGCGAGATCTATGCCAATGAGCAGGTCAATGGCCGGTGGCAGAGAGAGCCTGCGGCAGACAGGGCACTGGCCCAGGAGCGGGAACGGCCCTGGACGCATGCCGAGCACCGGGGATATGTGGCCCTGATGGGGGAGGTCGTCGGACATGCCCGGCAGCGCGAGAGTGCCGGGCGCATTGTGGTGGGCGATCTACCGGTGCTGGAGGCCAGGCTTGAGCGGGCACAGCAGGCGATGCGGCAGTTCGAGCAGGGAGTGGTGTACCAGCGGGCACAGGCATTTGACGGGCGCAGTGCCGAAGCGGCACTGGCCCGGTACCCGGAGCTGGATGGGGCGTACAAGCAGCTTGCTGGCCGGGAAGGTGCTGATCGGACTGCACTTCAGGCAAAGCTGTCGGAGCAGCTGCACCGGGGAGAGCTGCCACAGGGTGCGGTGACACGGGACGAGTCCCGGCAGGTAGTGGCAATGGCGGCAGCGCACCGGGGTCTGATCGTTCGTGATGGCGACAGCTTCGACCGGGGAATCAAGGGCGAAGTGGTGGCAGGATCAAGCCATCACGTGCTGCTCAGGGTCTCGGATCAGGTGGGACTGGTGTACGGGCGGGACAGGCTGGACCGTTCGGTAGAGGTCGGCGAGCGGGTGAGCATCGAGCCGGGGCAGCAGCAGCACCGGGTGATGGCCCAGGAGCAGGCCATAGCCCGGGAGCCCGGACGAGATCCGGGACGCGAGCGGTAGGGACACAGGTTGACAGGGGGCTTTCGCACGCGAAAGCTGTCTCGACACAGATTCCAGGTATCTATCAGGCCAAATAGGGTCTGCATTGGCTAGCCGGACAAATAGGGTTGGTTTTATTTTATCTTGACCCGCCCATGGCAGACGGCTAGTATGGGGGAACCTCAATTGGCCTGTCGAGAGGATGTGTGAAGGTTGCCCGTGTCTATATGCGCGTCAGTACCGAGGGGCAGGATCTGTCCCGGCAGGATGCCGTGGTGGCACAAGCCCGGGCGGCCGGGTACTACATCGCCGGGGTGTACCGTGAGAAGGCATCAGGCGCCCGGGCCGACAGGCCAGAGCTTCAGCGGATGATCACGGACCTGCAACCAGGAGAAGTCATCTTTGCCGAGCGAATCGACCGGATCAGTCGCTTGCCATTGCCCGAAGCCGAGCGGCTGGTGGAGTCGATTCGGGAAAAGGGCGCTCGTCTGGCAGTTCCCGGAGTGGTTGATCTGTCCGATCTGGCCGAGGACGCTTCCGGTGTTGCCCGGATTGTTCTGGAGTCCGTGCAGGCCATGCTGCTTCGTCTGGCCCTGCAGATGTCCAGGGATGAGTACGAAGACCGGCGCGAGCGTCAGCGGCAGGGAATCGATCGCAAGAAGAGGGAAGGGGGCTACACAGGACGCAAGCCCAACGCCAGGGTTCACGAGATGATCGTGGCCCTGCGCACTGCCGGGCACCCAATTCCGGAGACGGCACGTCTGGCGGGCTGCAGCGTCAGTCAGGTCAAAAGAATCTGGTCCATGCACAAGGCCGAAAGCAGGGGCGAGACACGAACATGACACGCTTTCAGTGTCGGTTGGTTGCATGCTCCACCGGACTGTGTATGCTGGACATTTGTGGATGAAACTTGAGGGACGAGATGATGGCTGATCAGTATCAGGAAAACGCTCTGGATGAGCTTTGGGAGTCCATGCTTGCCAGCGTTGACGGAGATGGCTCTGCAGCGCAGGAAACGCTCAGGCAGGGGTTTCCTATTTACTATTGCGAAGATTCGACTCCACCTGGTCTGCAAATCAAGCAATATCCTGACGGGCGGCGCGAGCTGGTTCGATTCTCCCGGCAAGGTGATGAGGTTGTTTGTGTGTTATGAGTACGATGCGGGATAGACCCCAGCTATGGGTGTTTGCCGGACCAAACGGAGCTGGCAAGTCAACCTTTGTGGCCCGCCATGCCGTTGACCAGAAGATAGATGTCGTCAACCCGGACGTCATCGCGAACCGGATTGACCCATCGCACAAAGGAGACACGGCTGTTCTGATGCAGGCAGGCCGGGAAGCGCTTTCGGCGCGACAGCGCCTGATGTCGGAAGGGCGTCCATTCGCTGTGGAGACAACCCTGACAGGGCAGGGTGAGCTGGCTCTGATGCACAAGGCTCGAGAACAGGGGTACAAGGTCAATCTTGTCTACGTCGGCCTGGCAAGCAAGTGGCTGTCCGATTCCAGGGTGACAACCCGGGTTTCGAAAGGCGGGCATGATGTCCCCCAAGAAGACATCATGAGGCGTTTCGATCGCAGCATGGGCAACCTGCCCAATGCCATCAACGCGTCTGACCGGGCCTTTGTTGTGGACAACTCGGGAGGCCAATATCGCCTCCTGTTCAGCCATGAGCACGGAGTGCTGCGCCATGTCAGCAAAACACTGCCTGAGTGGGCCGTGCAAGTTCTGGACAAGATCGATACCAGGGACGCCTCAAGGCATGTGATCCAACATGCTGCCCGGCAACAGACCCTGATCGTGCGTGATGGCGACAGCTTCGACCGGGGAATCAAGGGAGAAGTGGTGGCAGGATCAAGCCATCACGTGTTGGTCAGGGTCTCGGATCAGGTGGGGCTGGTGTACGGGCGGGACCGACTTGACCGGGAGGTTCAGGTGGGAGAGCGGGTAAGCATCGAGCCGGGGCAGCAGCAGCACCGTGTGATGGCCCAGGAGCACGACGCAGCCCGGGAGCCCGGGCGGGACCCGGGACGCGAGCGGTAGCGTAAGCTTTCCATATAGGCAGATCTCTGGGGGCAGCCTTGATATGGTCTCCATCCCAAGGGGAGACTTTCGCATGCGAAAGTGGGGCTGGCTGCACCAATCGGCCTGATGGCATAAAAACGACTCTTTCCGACCGAACAGGGGGCGTTTCAGTCCATTGTTCACCTGCCCTGTGTCTGTGACGCATGAGACACCTACAGTGGGTCAAACGGCCCGTCCATGCTGGTGAGTGAACTTTCGCATGCGAAATCACTACTGGGAGCCTGTGCGTCCATGCCATGGCTTGATCAAGTGGCAAGGGCCATGATCATGACCGCATGGATGATGAGGTGAAACAATGTTCAGGCAAACCGGACTTGATACCGAAGCCCAAGCGCTGCTGCGTGTGCTTGACAGTGGAGATGTCCATGGTCTGAGAACCCTCTCTGAGCGGGCCGCGGGCAGGGCTTTGAGAAGCGCAGATGATCTGGCCGTTCTGGCCAGACACGTTGTTCTCGTCCGTGAGCTGATCAGTACGGGCTATCTGCAGACATCTCCCCGTGGAGACTCCATCTCGCTGTCCCTTAGCCGCAGGGGGCAAAAGGCTGTTCAACGTGGCAGCAGTGCGCGGCGCATGATGCCGCTGGGCTGGACGTTAGGGGCTTCTCTTCTGGCTTCTGGGGTGATGGGATGTGCACCGATGCCAATGACTCACCCCTATCAATCACGCCCTTTGCTAATGGGAGAGCCCATGTTGACCGGTCTGGCCCAGGTGCGGGATCCTGTCTCGGGCAGTGACTACTATGCGCCCTGCAACCCATGTTCGATGCCGTCGCCCAAGACGCCAGTGAGCGAGGCCTCAGAGCCGGAGACTATCCAGATGGCACAAGTGCCGGAGTCGGTCTCTGAACCACAGAAAGAACCTGCCTCCAACATCAAGACCTCCGAGACAGTGCGTGTTGTGCCTGAAGATGTGCCTGTACCCGTCAGTCTGGCCCGCGTCGATCCCGCGCCGGTTCATACCCTGCTGTTTGGTTCTGCCTCTTCAGCGCTCGATGCCGAGGCACTGCAACTGATCGAGGCGCTCTTGCCGCAGGCCCAGCAGGCTGCATCCATTCGTATCCGGGGGCGAACCGACGCCACTGGTCAGTCCGCAGGGAACCGGGCGCTGGCTCTGGCCCGAGCGTGGCGGGTGCGCCAGGCGCTGGTTTCGCGTGGCATAGATGCCCGAAAGCTCAAGGTGTTCTACTGCACGCGCTGCCACGTTTCAGAAAACGATACCGAGCAGGGGCGCCGAGCTAACCGTCGGGTTGAGATCGACATCCTGATGCCGTCCCGTCGCATCAGGTGATGGTATCTACACGGCATTTTCACCGACATGAGGTTGTAACTCGTTGATTCTCTGGTAGTAAGCGGTAAATGAAATCTCACTTTCGCATGCGAAATTCTGTTCTGTCGTGACCCGATGCGCGGCAAACTTCGGTCTTCAGGTCGGTGGCTTGAGGGCGGTTCTGCTGCTACGATTGGATCGACTTTCGCATGCGAAAGTGCTGGTTCAGAGCCGATTCAGTGAGCCGTCCCCAAGACGAAGGCAGAGTGACTTTCGCACGCGAAAGCCGGATCGGTCGCAACGGAGGAAGCATGTCCAGAGGCATGAAGGCCGCGACGGCGAAAGAGGATGCGCTGCAAGTCATTAAGCAGACGGCCTTGATGGCCATGTTCAGTGACGATGAGTTGTTCGATCTGCTGGTTCTGAAAGGCGGCAACGCCATGGATCTCATCCACCAGACGCATGCACGCGCTTCCGTGGACCTCGATTTCTCCCTGGAGGATGACCTGGATGTCGATGTTGTCGGACCCCGCATCGAGAGGGTTCTGCGCGAACGATTCGCTGATAAAGGCTATCGGGCGTTCGATATCCAGCTATGCCCAAGGCCTGGCAAGATGCCCGAAGCGTTGAGCGAGTTCTGGGGGGGTTATGAGATTGCATTCAAGCTGATATCCCTGCAGCGGGCCGAGCAGGTCAATGAGGATCTGGAGATGATGCGACGTGAGGCTATCCGGCTGGGGGGCCAGAACACCAAGTTCACGATCGACATCAGCCGGTACGAGTACACGCAGGCCAAGCAGCCCTATGAGATCGAGGGAATGACGATCTATGCCTACCCGCCGGAGATGATCGTCTGCGAGAAGCTGCGTGCGATCTGTCAGCAAATGCCCGAGTATGGCCCGGTGATACAACGCACGAAATCAGGTCATCAGCGGGCACGCGACTTCATCGACATCGATGTGCTGCTGACCGAGAAGAGCTTCAAGGTAGACTTGGCCGAGCCACGGGTTCAGGACATGCTGCGGCAGGTGTTTGAGGTCAAGCGGGTGCCGCTCGCGCTGCTCGCCAAGATCCCTGAGACCCGGGCGTTCCATGCGCAGGGCTATCCGGAGGTCAAGGCGGCCATGAAGCCCGGCATACCGGTGAAACCCTTCGATGCGTACTTTGATGCCGTGGTGAAGGCGTGTGGCGCCCTAGAAGCCCTCTGGAAGGTGTAGCCGCCAGCGCTTGTTGTAGACGGTCTTGTCCATGTTGTGGGTGAGATAGAAGTCATGCTCCATCGGGTAGCGCCGGAAAAGCTCGATCAGGCTTGGCTTGTAGCCCGCTCGCTCCAGGTAGTAGCCGATCCTCTGGTGATGTGGGTAGTAGGGCCTCAGCTTTCTGTAGAGCGCATTCATGGCGTTGACCGAGAGCTTGCCCTGAGCATGCTCGAATGCCTTGGCCACCTCAAAGATTCCCCCCGCATAGATGGGGCGGATCGCAATATCGATCAGGGTGCGCTCCAGGTTCGTGTAGCGCAGGTTGAGCGCCCGCTCCCCCCCAAGGTTGACCTTGCCCGCCATGATGCCAGCGCCTTCGTGCGCGACGGCATCCAGTAACACGACACGAACCCCCTCCTCCAGCACATCGGCCTGATTGACCGACTCCCTGTCAGGTTTGGCAAAACTTGTGTCGATGTCTGCCTGCGAGTAGCTGCGTAAGGCGGCTTTGTCGGGATCCTGGCCGCGTTGTTTCTCTCGGCTCAAGTACAGGGTCTTGGGTACCTGTTCCGTCAGGCCATGAAGCCGCACGGCCGTGTAATGGCTGAAGTAGCTGCCAGGAACAAGCTGGAGCATGCTCTCCATCAGCGGGACTTCGCCCCAGGTGTAGCCGTGGATCGGGCGCCTCGGCAAATCAATGAGAAACTGCCGCAGCTTTGTCTTCTCAAGCATGAACGAGATGAAGACACGCTGCGTTTCCCGATTGCTCAAGCGCCAATACTTGCGGTTCTCGCGCAATATTTCGCGCAAGGCCGCTTCCGTCAGAACCGCAGGTCCTTTTGAAAAAGCCTGCACGATATCGGGCAGTGCTATGCGCAGACGATCTGTCATAATCTGTGCCTGCCAGAGTACAATGAAGTCGTTACGACTTCATTGTACTCTGGTTGAAACTGCTTGTCAATTCTAAGGTGATGATTCTTCAGAGAATTTTCTTGACTGAGCACTTGAAAGATGATACATTCACCGGGCGTTTCGCCCGGTGAATGGTATACCGCCAATGAAAGGAGATGGATTCTGTGATCCTGAAACATCACTTTAATATTGATTGTCAATAATTAGGATAGAATCCGGCCATAGTGATTCCTGCCATCAGGGGCACGCCGTTTTCGCATCTTTCGCATGCGAAAGTCGGCAGTCCTGGCAGCGGGATTTCCAATCCCGCGACGATGAGGCCAACAGCCAATTGGACAGACCATCATGAAGACCATCGCGATTGCCAATCAGAAGGGCGGTGTCGGCAAGACAACGATTGCGCGCAATCTGGCGTTTTTTGGCATCGAACGGGGCTTCAATGTGCTTTGCGTCGATCTGGACCCTCAGCGCAACTTTTCCAAGACGATGCGAGCGGTACGGGAGCAGGCCCTTGGGGATACGGGTGAGAACCTTCCTTGCCTGACCGCCAGCCGCTTGTTCGAGGGAAGCCCGGTCAAACTGGAGCCCCTGATCTGTGGCGGGCACCTTTCGTTGGTCGCAGCGGACAAGGAACTGATCGACGTGGCGGCGAGACCGCTCGATGAGCTGCACGCTCCACGGGCTGCCCTGCAGAGCATGGCATCGACCTTCGATCTGTGCCTGATCGATACGGCTCCAACACTGGGCAACCCCCTCTATGCGGCCCTGATTGCCGCTGACTTCGTGGTCTGCCCATGCACGATGGATCAGGATGCCATCGATGGCCTGAACGACCTCTTTGAGGACATCGCCCGGGTTCAGCAGCTGGCCTGGAATCCCGACCTGGTGACGCTGGGGCTGCTGGCCAATCGGGTCAATACCCGTCGTGCATTCGACCGCAATGCCCTGGCGCAGTTGAGAGACGAGCTGGGGGAGGTGATGCTGGATGCTGTCCTCTATGACCGTGCGGCTACCCAATACGCCAAGGACAGGCCGGTATGGCGCGCGCAAAGCGGTGAGAGCCAGTTGCTGGCCGCGCGGGAAATGAAGGCCATGTGCAGCGAAATTTTCGAGAAGGCAGGACTCTGAGCGAGCGTAACGGACATGAACACCTCATCTACCAAGAAGCCCGGTCTGGATCTGGGAAAGCTGTCGAGCGTGGCAAAAATCGCGGTCAACAAGCGCCCTCAACCGATTGATGCCGAGATTGAGCTGGAGCGGATTTTCAGTGTCGGCCAGGTACGCAAGAGGTTCCTCAACCTGGAAGAACTGGCAGAGAGCTTCCGCCTCAATGGCATTCTGGAACCCTTGCTGCTGCATGAGGAGCCAGATGGACGCTACCGAGTCATTGTCGGAGAGCGCCGCCTGCGAGCAGCGCCTCTGGCAGGGCTGACCAAGGTGCCCGCCCTGATCAAGCGTGGCTTGTCGGAGCTGCAGATTCGGCGGATGCAGGTTTCGGAAAACAACGATCGGGAAGACCTGTCGGCATTCGAGGAGGCAATGGGGGTCATCGAGGATGTCGAACGATATGGCTCCCGGGAGGCCATGCTGATCTGGAATCGCGGTGAAGCCTGGATCAGCAAGCGCGTTGCTGTCAATCGCTATGCCGAACCCGTCCGGGCTTTGCTGGAAGAAGACCTATGCGGGGACTTTGAGGTCTTGCATTGCCTGAAGCAGATCTATGACATTGAGGCTGATCACGTCGAGTTCGAGCGGATACGCTCCCGCATGCTCCAGGGGATCCCCCTGTCGAGAGATGATGCCCGCAATACGCTGGCGCGCATGAAATCCTGGAAGCAGCAGCAACAGGAAATCGAGGAGCGTCGCAGCAAGCTGGAACAGGTAAAGCCTTCTCGTCAGGCATCTTCCTCGTCCAAGGAACAGCCAAAGGCGAAGAAGCACCCCGAGAACGAGAGCAAGCGCGCGGGCAAGCGACTGGAGTCGCTTCTGAACGAGGTGACGCAACGCGGGGCTGGCGGAGAGGTTCGGTTTTCCGACATGAAAGCCCAGATGGCCAGCCTTGGCCATGATTTGCAGCACATGGACTGGGTGCTGTGGCAGGGGTTCCTGGCAACGACCCTCCCCATGCTGGAAGGTCTGGGCAGCGAAAGGGCTTCGGCATACCTGAAGAAGCTGCTGCGCGAACTCAAGGATCAAAGCCCAATGCAATTGCTCCAGGCTGTGCGGGCCGGCAAGGATGAGATACCTGATGGCTGGAAGATTTGATGCTCAGCAGCAGGCGGGGGGCTGTGTATGAAGTTGAAACGTCTCAGTGCCGAGGTGTTTGACCGTGTGGCCGACACGACCCGCCTGGGCGATCAGGCACGCAGCATGGCGCGCGCCGTCCTGGTCGATGGGCGCATGCAGGCGGCTGTTGCCAAGGAATACGGGATGACCAACCAGCGCGTGAATCTGGCTGTAGCCGCGATCGAGCGGGCTTACAAACAGGTTGCTGTCCCTGGCGTGAGCATTGTCCGCGTCGAAATGGAGCTGCCAGAGACCATCGTCCTGGAGCTGAACGCCCTGGTCGAAGCGTTGAGGCAGTGTCCGGATTCCCAAGCCGTGGAGTCAGTGATCGATACGGTCATCACGGCATCGAGACGCAGCAGGAAACGGCTCATGCACAGAAGCCTGACCCCGGTTTGCGAGGCACCGGCAGCCTGAGCAGCTGCCCCCACTTTCGCATGCGAAAGTGCCCCGGGATGAGAGCCTGGGATCGGGTTCAGAAAAGAAAAATGCCCGGTGAGCAGACCGGGCATTTTGAGACCATCATCGCGCTGTTGCCCCCGGCTGAAAACGGCGCCGCAGGGTAGGAAGCAACGATTCCGCCATTATCTCATGGACCATCGAAAACACAAGGTTTCCGCAAAGCCGGGCCGAGAACGTCAGCAGAATCCGGACATGATCCAACAGGAGTTGCCGCTGGATGAGGGGAGGGGGGCACTTCAACCTGGCGCTGCCGCGCAGGAGCTCATGCCCGTTTCGGAGATGTCTCTGCACGATCTTCGTGAATGGCATCGTGTGCTTTCGGATCGGATCATCGAAGTCCAGCGTCTGATCAAGCAGTTGAGCCATGAGGGGGAAGCACACGACGATCCTCGTATCCGGGATCTGCGCGATCGGAGCCGTAGCCTCCAGGCAGAGCGTGCTGCCGTTGATGAGGAAATCGAAGGTGAAAGACTGAAGGCGTCTTTGGAGGATCGGCGTGGGGCTGGCCTCGGTCAGCAAGAACGCAAGGCGCTTCGGAAGCAGCAACGGGATCGGGGCTTGCTCCCAGTCAGGCATCCGAACCGGGACTTCTTCCTGGCCGACCTGTTCGACTACGCACTCAAGGACGACGGCGCCACCATGGAGGCGCCGATCTTCACGCTTGCCACCAAGCCGGATCTGAGCATCTGGGAGTGGCGTTCAAAGGACAGCAGCAAGTACGTCAAGGTCACGCCCTCCGTTCTGGGAAGGGCCACCCAGTATGACAAGGACATTCTGATCTACGTCATCAGTCAGTTGATCGAGGGGCTGAACAGGGAACGGGAAGACGCACAAAACAGAACAGTGCGATTCACCGTCCACGACTTCCTGGTTTCGACCAACCGGCCAACCGGGGGCAGCGACTACAAACGCTTGCATGAAACGTTCGAGCGTTTGCGTGGTACCTCGATCAGCACCGACATCAAGACTTCAGGAGAAAGGATCCGGGAGGGGTTTGGCATCATCGACGCATGGCGCATCATCGAAAAATCCCCTGTCGATGAACGCATGATTGCCGTTGAAGTCACGCTGTCTCGCTGGCTCTACAACGCGGTTCATGCCTTCGAGGTGCTCACCATCCACCCCGACTACTTTCGCTTGCGAAAGCCGCTGGCTCGCCGCCTCTACGAGATCGCCCGCAAGCACTGTGGTCACCAGCCATGCTGGCGCATTGGCCTGGAACTGCTCCAGAAAAAGACCGGTAGCCGCTCCTCGCTGCGAGAGTTCCGCCGAGCCCTCCGAGCCATCGAACATGACAAGAGCATGCCGCAATACGAGATCACTCTGGAAGACGGCGATATCGTCTCCTTCAAATCGATCCAGAGATCCTCCAAATTCTGTGGATAACATCAAAAGGCATTCGGGGTTTCACCCTCGTTTCTGTGGATAACCATCGTGTTTTCACCCACACCCCATTCGGGGTTTCACCCACGCCTGTGGATGGGTTCGGGGTTTCACCCACGCTTTCTGTGGATAGCATTCGGGGTTTCACCCACACCCCATTCGGGGTTTCACCCACACCCCATCTTCGCAACCACTTGAATACAAAAGAGTTTCCAAAAGAATTCACACCTGTAACGCGCGCGCGCGGTTTTTAACTATATAAATCTTTAACGTCATTGCTCTACCAAAGATATCCACAGCTTGGAGAAACCCAACACCGCCTCTTGGGGCTTTGCCCCGCCGGCTCCTACGCGCTCCGCGCTCCGCCCGCGCCTACGGCGCTTACCCACCCGGCATCCCCAAATCCAGGCCCCTTCGGGGCAGAACAACCCACTTCCACACTCCCACTCCCCACCAAACACACACCTACCCATGCCAAGGCCCCAAGGGGCGGGGGCTACCGCCCCCCTGTCCGGACTTCGTCCGCCCCTTCGACCCCCCGGGGAACCCTAGGGTTCCCCCACGCCTAACGGCGTGGCTCCCCCTCCCTAAAGCATGCTTAGCAGGAAGGGGGTTGGCCTTGTAGCGGCGTTTTTATTCTGGGTAAAGGGGATCCCCTTGGCACTGATGAAAAATCAGCTTGTCGGGTTGATTTCGGGCGTTTCCGGCAGCCTATACCTGAATAGGGCCGTCCAAGATTTCCCGATTCGGCCCGACTGACCCGGGCGCGGCAAGCCCAGTCGTTCAGGACGGGGAAGGATGGCCAAGGAGCACGCATTGAAACTACTGGAATAACGTTGCAGCAACGGCAAGCACTTCATCCATGATTGCTGGCGGC
>ERZ773049.137-NODE-137-length-44751-cov-6.494899_pt1 | contig 44751 bp, 37 predicted proteins | sample MGYA00580633_ERZ773049 | MGnify/ENA primary metagenome ERZ773049 (study PRJEB29015, sample SAMEA2737991) | human oral metagenome | biome: human oral; feature: human-associated habitat; material: dental | place: China | collected 2066 ...
CCACCAGTCTCGCGAAACCCACACAGCAACAACATCCCGCCACCAGGCCAATACATAAGTCGGGCCATCCCGACATCACCCCTGAGGAAATCCCTACCGAACGGAATGTTCCTTACGGTTTGAGATAAATCAATAGGTACTCGAGAAAGTCGAGACAGCGCGCTCACCAAAAGTCGAGACAGCGCGCTCACTAAAGCCCGCCCGCCGCGAACAAGACACCCAGCCGCTTCTCTCCATCTCTTCTCCGCAGCCTGATCTTTGGCAGTGGCCAGCGGCCGAGGGCTGGTGACGTCGGTGGCACCACCGGCCCTGACAGCGGAGGCGCCGTCGGCCCCACATCCCTGTCAGCCTGCGCCAAAGCCGCCAAGCATCACGCCGCCACACTGAGCCCAAAGCCGTTCGGGCTCTAGACGGACTCCCCCGTGTGGATCTCCGCGGCAGAAGCCCCGGGCGTGACGTCCCGGGCCCGGCTTACGAGCTCCGCCGCGGGTTCGTCGTACCCCACACTCACCAGCTGGCGCCCGATGAAGCTCAGCGATGTCACCGAGCACAGGGAGCACTCGCGTTTACGCGGATCGTGCGCAAGTGGGCGCCCCTCGACAAAACGGCGCATGGTCCAGATCGGAAGCTGGTGGGAGACAAGCATCGCTTGACCGCCTTCCGCCAGGTGCAGAGCCCGTCTCACCACCGCCGAGAGACGCGCGACAATCTCGGCATATGGCTCGCCCCAAGAAGGCTTGGCGGGGTTGACGTACCACGGCCAGTAACGCGGATGGGCCAGAATAAGCCGATTCTTGTTAACGTTGACGCCTTCGAACTTGTTTCCGGCTTCGATGAGGTCGTCATCGACGATAACCGGCAATCCGTGCCTTCGAGCGGTTGGTTCGGCCGTCTCCTGTGCCCGTTCGAGCGGAGAGGAGACGATTAGCCGCAGGTCGGCCCCGGTAAAGGAGTCTGCCACCTTTTCGGCCATGGCATGCCCCAGTTCCGTGAGATGAAAGCCGGATTGGCGTCCATAGAGCTGCCCGCTGGGGTTGTCCACTTCGCCGTGGCGAACGAAATGGACGGTGGTGAGTCTATCGTTCATATATCAGCCTGCCGTTGCCAACCTGTCGTCAATCCGGAGAGTCCAGGGATTCCGACGTCTGCGGTGGTCGCATTTCCTTGCCCAGATCGGCAAGAATGTTCGAAATCCGCCCAAGTTCGAGCATGTCTTCACGTCCGAGCTTGTCGACAAGCACGCGGCGAACCGAGTTCACGTGAGACGGTGCCGCGGAGACGAGGTATTGGAACCCCTTGTCTGTAAGTATGCAATTGACGCCGCGCCTGTCGTCAGCGCAGGGCTCGCGCTTGACCAGACCTGCGCCTTCGAGCCTGCGCACCGTATGCGTGAGTCGCGAGCGCGAATGGACCAGCCTGTCCGCCAGGTTGGACATGCGGATCGTTCGCTCGGGCGACTCGGAAAGGTGGGCAAGCACCTCGTACTCATTGAGGGATATGCCCTTGTCGTTTTCTATATCCTGATTGAGGACTTCCATCACGAGGGAAACAGCACGCAAAAAAGCTCGCCAAGCTTTTTGTTCCTCGGGAGAAAGCCACTGGACGTCGGTCATCGCACCTCCCATGCAAAAGGCCCGGAAACTGTCCCGGGCCTTTATGGTCACTTCTTATTGCGACGCTGATGCCGAGTTTTGCGAAGCAACTTGCGATGCTTCTTCTTCGACATGCGCTTGCGACGCTTCTTGATGACGGAACCCACAGGTTACCTCCGAAACTTGGAAGGGGCTTTACGCCCTCGAAATGTTCACGAACATAGTAGCGCCTTGCGCACCGGACCGGGAATTGGCGCGGTCACTCGCCTGACGCACGCGCCGAAGGCTCATCTTGAACGCCCAAAAGGGCGTCGATCGCCGACTTGGGAACCCTGTAGGAACTACCGAAGCGAACCGCGGGCAACTCACCTGAGTGCACCATGCGGTAGACGGTCATGCGCGAGACTCGGGTGAGTTCGGCAACCTCGGCAACCGTGTAGAACTGCGGCGCTTTGTTCGGCAACTGCGTCATGAATCCCATCCTGCGAATACGAGTAGCAAGCCTTTTCCGCACAGGCTAGCGGCGGTCTCACCGCAAGGGTACATGAACTTTCACATCAGTCACAGTAGACGGGTACCATCACCCGGGTGCGTCGCACCCTTTTCAGGGCTTGCGAAGCGCCAATTCGGATCCATATCGCCTCGCCGGACGCTGCCAAGTGAGACCAAATGGCGATAGTCTAGGCCAATCGACGCTCTTTGCCAGGGCCGCCGAACTCCGAAAAAGGCAAGACGTGAATCGGGCAACAGTAAGGAGAGGACATCGTGCGTAGGCGAGCGCGAGCCGTAGTCGGTTCGTCCGCAGCGGCAGCCGAACCCGGGCTCTTACTCAAGGCGCGCGACCGAGCCAATCGCATCGCCCGCGATTCGCCCGCCCGTTTGGCCCTTTTCATCTTCGCGACCATCATTCTGGTCGAGACCTCGCTGCTGTCGCTTCCGGCTTCGACGTCATCAGGGCAGCGGGCGCCCATCGTCGACGCGTTTTTCACGGCGACGTCGTCAGTGTGCGTGACCGGACTAGTCACGGTGGATACGGCAACCTACTGGTCTCCGCTCGGCCAGTTCTTCATTGCGGTGGGAATGATGGTGGGCGGGCTCGGCATCATGATGATGGCTTCCATCCTCGGAATGGCTGTCTCGCGCCGCATCGGGCTGACCCAACGCCTTCTCGCGGCCACGGAAACCAAGTCTCGGCTGGGCGAAGTGGGCTTGCTTGTACGGACCGTCGTGGTGGTCTCTCTCAGCGCTCAAGCAATCCTTTTTCTCGCTCTCACGCCATTTTTCACGCGCGAGGGCGAGGCTCTTCTATCCGCCCTGTGGCACGCCGCTTTCATGGCCATATCGATCTTCAACAACGGCGGCTTCGTCATCTCGCACGACGGCCTGGCCCCATATGCGGGCGACTGGAGCCTCACGCTGCCCATCATCTTCGGCACCATCGTCGGGGCCATTGGCTTCCCCGTCGTGTTGGACATATGGCGACGCCGGCATCACGTGGCCAAATGGTCGCTCACAACAAAGCTGACGCTCGTCACCCACGCGGTCCTCATACTTCTGGGCGCTCTTCTTTTCTTCCTCTTCGAGTGGGATAACCCCGAAACCCTCAGGAATCTATCGATCGGAGACCAGGTTCAAGCGTCATTCCTGCATTCGACGGTCGCTCGATCCTCGGGCCTGGCAACGCTCGACGTCGGCTCAATGACCCAATCGACATGGTTCCTCCTGGACGGCCTCATGTTCATCGGCGGCGGCTCGACGTCGGCCGCGGGAGGGATCAAAGTCACTACCCTGGCCGTGCTGTTCCTCGCGATCATCGCGGAGGCACGGGGCGATCGCGACACCGAGGCTTTCGGGCGCCGCATACCCGCCGAAGTGCTGCGTCTGGCCATCGCGGCCACCTTCCTGGCCTCGCTCATCGTCGGGATGGGCACAATCGCGCTCATGGAGGTTTCCGGCCTTCCGCTTGCCGACGCCCTTTTCGAAACGATCTCAGCCTTCGCCACCTGCGGCCTGTCCACGGGCGTGACCTCGGCGCTTCCAACCGCGGGCAAGTACATCATCGCCATCCTCATGTTCGCCGGCCGCACCGGCACGATGACGCTCGCTGCGGCGCTGGCGTTGCGCACCCGCCGCCGCGTCATCCACTACCCTGAAGAGTGGCCGACGATCGGATGACCGCAAGGATGGCCCTAAGCTACGGCGCGCCCACAGCCAACGATCGTCCGCCTACGACCGCCAACCGGACAACGGCAGGCGCCAACCGAGGAGAGTCATGAAGAAGAAGCAGATCGACGACGACGCCGTCCTGGTGGTCGGCCTCGGCCGATTCGGAACGGCGATCGCCTCGACCCTCGACGGTTTGGGCCGCGACGTTCTCGCCATCGAACGCGACCCCGACCTGGTCCAACAGTGGTCGCACAGGTTCCGTATCATCGAGGGCGACGCCACGAGCATGGACGCCCTGGAACAGGCGGGAGCCCGCGAATTCGGGGTGGCCGTGGTGGGCATCGGCAGCTCGCTCGAAGCCTCCGTACTGGCAACCGCCAACCTGGCGGATCTGGGTATGAAGCAGATATGGGCGAAGGCCACGTCCCGTTCGCACGGCCGCATTCTTCGACGGATCGGCGCCCATCACGTCGTCTACCCGGAGTACGACGCCGGCGCGCGCGTCGCGCACATGGTCAGTGGAAAGATGCTCGACTACATCGAGATGGAGGACGGTTTCTCGATCATCAAAATGCGCCCGCCACGCGACATCCAGGGTTTCACCTTGGCCGAATCGAAGGTGCGCGAGAGGTTCGGGGTGACGATCATCGGCGTCAAAGCGCCGGGCCAGCCCTTCGAGTACGCGACAGAGGAGACGAAGATCGGCCCGGAGGACGTCATCATCATCTCCGGCGATTCGGCTCTGCTCGAGGAGTTTGCGAACCGCTGAGCGGGACGCGCAGACCATGGCAGCCAAAGCGCCGTCTCACACGTACGCATGTTCGGAATGCGGGTGGTCCACGACGAAATGGGTCGGCCGCTGCCCGCAATGCCAAGCTTGGGGAAGTCTCGATGAACGCGGAGCGCCCCGGGCGCACGCCTCCGCTCTCGCCCCCGCAAGCCCGGCCAAGCCGATAACCGACGTCGCGACCACAGCTTCGGTCAAGCAACCCACGGGCGTCGACGAGTTCGACCGCGTGCTCGGCGGCGGCCTTGTTCCCGGGGCAGTGGTTCTGTTGGCGGGGGAACCCGGGGTGGGCAAGTCCACTTTGCTTCTCGACGTCGCCGCACGGGCGGCCGATGCGGCTTCCCATGCCGGCCGCGCTCCGGTGCTTTACGTCACCGGCGAAGAATCGGCTTCGCAAGTCAGGCTCCGAGCCGAGCGCATCGGCGCGCTCCACCCCTTTCTTCATCTGGCCGCAGAGGCTGATCTCGCAACGATTCTGGGACATGTCGAGGATGTGCGCCCAAGCTTGCTGGTGGTCGATTCGGTGCAAACGGTCGCGGATTCTTCACTTGAGGGCTCAGCCGGCGGCGTCGCACAGGTGCGCGGAGTCACGAGTTCACTTGTAACCGACGCAAAGGCCAGGTCAATGCCCGTCCTGCTGGTGGGCCACGTGACAAAGGAAGGCTCGATCGCCGGGCCGCGCGTGCTCGAGCACCTCGTCGACGTCGTTTGCCAGTTCGAGGGAGACCGCCACTCCCCTTTGCGTATGGTCCGCGCCGTGAAGAACCGCTACGGTCCCACCGAGGAGGTGGGCTGTTTCGAGCTGAACGAGGCGGGCATCAAGGGCTTGGCGGACCCTTCGGGCCTCTTCTTGTCCTCTCGCGGCGAAAATGTTCCGGGCACGTGCGTGACGATGGCTTTAGAAGGGCGCAGGCCCATGCCCGTCGAGGTTCAGGCATTGGTGGTGCTCAGTTCAGGGCCACCCAGGCGAACTACTTCGGGGCTGGAATCTTCGAGAGCGGCCATGGTGATCGCCGTCTTGCAGTCGCGCCTCGGCCTCGAGCTTGATCGTCGAGACGTTTTCGCCTCCACGGTGGGCGGAGCCCGTTCTGCCGAGCCTGCAACCGACGCAGCAATGGCTTTAGCCTTGGCCAGTGCGCAACTGGAGCGGCCCCTGCCCGCGGGAACTGTGGCCATCGGCGAGGTCTCACTCACCGGCGAGCTGCGACCCGTGACGGGCATCCAGCAGCGTTTGGCGGAGGCTCGCCGGCTGGGTTTTGCCACCGCTATCGTGCCCCACGGGGTTCGCACGACGAACGCCAAGATCCCCGAAGGCCTGGAATTGTGGGAATGCGCAGACATCGCGGAGGCGGCCGCACGAGCAAGGCTAACCCGAGGCTAGAAGCCACCGGGCAAAAAGGCTAGCGCCCAAGGCTAGACGCTGCGCCGAGCTAGCCCGTCCTTCGCTTAGCCTGCCCCGCCGGGATTCTGACTCTGGTTACCCGGAACCTGCCCGTTGCCGGGCCTCTGGCCGCCCCCGGGCGTTTGGCCGCCCTCGGGCGTTTGGCTGCCACTGGGCGTCTGCTTGCCATTACCCGGCGTCTGCCCGCCGTTTTCGTGCGTCTGCTTGCCGTTATCCGGCGTCTGCCCGCCGTTGGGGGTTTGACCGCCGCCGGGATTGTCACCGCTCCCGCCGGAAGGCTCCCCGGATTCACCGGGATTCTGGCTCGGCTGCGGTGCCGGCTGGTCCAGGGCAAAGCTGGCCTGCGCCTTAGCCGCCGTATTGTCTTTGAATGTTAACTCTGCCTTGTATGTACCGGAATTTGCGCTCTTGGACGTATCGCCGCAACCCGAGGCCGCAACCCCGCCATTCCAGGTGAGCTTGGCGGTCGCCGTGTACTTTCGGTCAAGCAGCAAGCGTTTGCTCTCAGCCCCTTTATGACAGGCGGCAATCGAAGCGATATGGGTCGATCCGCTCGTGACCTGGACATCGACATTGGACCACCCGACGTCGATATAGCACGGATTGGACGTCGACGTATTTTGCAGTGTCACCTCGAAGACCACCGGCCGGCCCGCCTGCGTCGCTTTGGGCGTAAGGCTGGTGTGAACTCGTTCCGGGGTGCATTTGACCGGCTTGTAGTCGTTCGTGGGAACCGCCGTAGCTACGTCATCTCGTTCGCCAATCCGAGCGATGACGAACTTCATGCCCACGACGACCACGACGACGAGCACCGCGATGAGCGCAGCAAATCCAAGATGACGATTGATCCTCGCTCTGCGCGCGCGTTCAGCAGCAGCACGCGAGCGCGCGCGGGAAGCCGCACTCGGCCTGCTCGGCGGCTGCTGACGCGGTGCCCCCTGGCGCTGTGTGCCTGCCTTTCTTGGCTGCGCCACACCCTTTCCTCGGTGGGAGGCAGGCCGTTGCCCGCCGTTCGAGCGTTGCCCGCCGCTTAAACTCTGTCCCCCGGCCGAATGCAGCTTTCCAGCCGACCGTTGCCCGCCGTTCGGATGCCGCTTACGATCCGAACCTTGTCCGTCCCTCGAGCGGGGACTTTGGCCGGGGCGATGGCCCTCACCGTGCGATCTAACATTCGAGCCGCCTCCTCGAGGAGCTCCGCCCTTATGACTAGAGCTCTTGCGGTTTGTTACGGCCCCTTGACTTCCTCCCCCTTGGCCTCTCGCGTTTTGACTCACGGTCTTTTGGCTTGCCGCGCGCCGGATCCCGGATCGTTGCTTGGCGTCTCGCTGTTTCCCGCCTCGCTGGCCCGTCTTTCCCGATCCGCGTTGAGCGCCCATCCCTCGGCCCGTCGGGCGAGAATCCTTGGATCTTTCCGTTTGCCGTTCGGCCGCCGCCCGCGCTCCACGCGCGCCTTCCGGGTGGGCCTTGCGAACTGTTTCGGCTCTTCGAGAGCTTGCCTCGTTGGAGCCTCCTTTTCGCCCTGCACCGGTGTTTCGCCCTGTGCCGGTCTTTCGCCCCGCGCCCGCGCCACCGCGGTCGGAGTCGCCCAGGCGTGGGCCTTTCCAGCGATTGCGTCCGTCGCCACGTTTCCTGGGATCGCTATTCACGTTGTCCACGCTATCACCGGGAGCGCAAAACCTCGCTTTGACGCTTCGAATAATGCACACTTAGCCTGTGCTCTTTCGTCTTCTGCAGTGGTATTCCGCGCATTCACGTCCGCTCCCGTGGCGCGAACCAGGAACGTCGGCATGGGCCGTCCTCGTCTGCGAAGTGATGAGTCAACAAACGCCGGTCGCCAGGGTTATGCCGTCTTGGCACGAGTGGATGGAGCGCTGGCCCAAGCCGGCCGACCTCGCGGCGGCCTCTCCGGCCGAAATCATTGTGGCCTGGGGTAATCTTGGATATCCGCGCAGGGCGTTGCGCCTACGCGATTGTGCGGCAGCCATCGTCGCCAACTGGGGTGGTGTCCTTCCGCGATCTCGCGAGGATCTTCTCAGCCTGCCCGGTATCGGCCCGTACACCGCGGACGCGATCATCGCTTTCGCCTATCGCAAGCGCTCGGTGGTTCTCGATACAAATACACGTCGAGTGCTATGCAGACTGCATGGAGCTGAGGCTCCACCCTCCCACCTGCGCAAAGACGAAATCGGGCGAGCCGATGCGCTGGTTCCGGCGGATGATAATATGGCCTGGCAATGGAATGCCGCTCTCATGGAGCTGGGCGCGCTGGTGTGCACAGCCAAGAATCCGGCTTGCGAAAAATGCCCGTTGTGCTCGGACTGCGCCTGGCTGGCAGCCGGTAGGCCCGAAAACGGAATGCCGCGCAGAGTGCAACGGTTCACTGGAACCCACCGTGAGGCCCGCGGGAAGATCATGGCCATCCTCAGGGCGGCAGACGGCCCTATTACCCTCGAAACCCTGAGCGAAGCCACTTCGCTGGCTCCCTCGCGTTTCGACCCCGCCTTGGATTCCCTCCTCGCAGATGGCTTGGCCTGCCGCAGTTCCTTGGGCTACGCGCTTCCCGAGGCAAAGTCACGGGAGTCGACATAGACTCCTTCCCTTTTACCATCGCGCAGCTTTAATGCTTCGGTATCTCGGCGCTTTGACGCTTCAACACTCCGGTGTTTCAAGACCCCGGCGCTCTAGCGCTTCGATACCTCGTTGTCTGGACGCTCAGCGCAGAGACGCGCTTGCGCCGTCGACCTTTCCGCCCTTCTCATATTCGAGCAGGGCTGCCGCACATTCATCGTCAAGCACCAGATCCGTCACGGCACCGGACCGCAGCGCTGCCGCCAGAGCCGGAGCCTTTCCAGCTCCCGCGACCACGCACACCCTCCGCGGTATCCGAGCCAGCTCAGCGGGCGTTGGACCGGTGGCGCGAGTGTTGATCTCGATATCTTCGTACGTGCCGTCGGCACGGATGAGCACCGTGCACACGTCGCCGACTACGTTGTCACGTCGCAGCGCCGTCACCTCGTCGGAAGAAAGGTATCCACCGGCGTATACGTGCGATGGCAGCGGCGACGTAAACGAGCCGACGCCGAATATCGCCACATCGGCATTGCGCCCAAGGTCTCTGACCACCTGGATGGACCGCTCATGCCACATATGATCTCGCGTCTTCGCATAGTCGAAAAATGCGGGAACCGGGAAGGGAAAGGCTTTCGCTCCAAAAGATCGCGTGAAGTTGCCAAGGATCTCACCGACGTAGGGAAGGCCGGTCGTCGTGGGGTTGGCGGCGCCGTTGAGCTGGACGATCGTCACGCCCGAAAGGTGTTTGGGCATGAGCCGTTCGGAAACCGTGGATACGGTGGTTCCCCAAGCGACCCCGACAACCATCTTGTCTTCGACCACATCGCCTATGAGGTTCCCGGCGACGCCGGCCACCCGCTCGAGACGCCTTATTTCTGTGCTCTGCCCGGAAACCAGCACCACGGTCACGTCGATGCCGTAGATTTCCTCGATACGTCTGGCAAGGGAATCGTTCGGCTCTTCCGGGGCGTGAAGGGAAATCCGGACCAGGCCGTCGTCGCGCGCGGATGAGATAAGGCGTGAAACTGTGGAGCGCGAGATTCCGAGCTTATTGGCTATCGCCTCCATCGTCTGTTGCTCGACGAAGTAGAGGACCGCCGCTTCGTATGCGAGACTGCGTCGTTCTGATTTTGTTGCCATTCCCCCATTGTGCAAGATCTCCCATTTTTAAGCCAGTCAAAAACGTGCATTTTCCCAATTGGACCTGGAACATACCACTCAGCTCAAGAATGTGGTAATGACGAATGGTCAAAAAGCCCTCTATATCGTGCACACATGGGCATTTGTCAGTTCCCCTCCGGTTTCTTGAGAAAATGGTTGCAGGTGGGTTGTCATCTACAACCTACGAAGGTAGACACATCAACGAGGAGTGAACACATGCCAAATTCCCACCTTTCTGCCCAAAGCCGTCAGCGCGCCTTGGAGTCAATGTCGAAGGACGGCGTCGACATCCTCGTCATCGGAGGAGGGGTGACCGGAGCCGGCATCGCTTTGGACGCCGTCACCCGCGGCCTGCGCGTAGGCATCGTCGAAGCGCAGGATTGGGCCTCCGGGACGTCGTCGCGCTCCTCGAAGCTCGTCCACGGCGGCTTGCGCTATCTTTATCAACTCAATTTCGCGCTCGTCGCGGAGTCGCTGCGTGAGCGCGGCCTCCTCCTGACCGAAACCGCTCCGCACCTTGTTAAAGCCCAGCCCTTCCTGTGGCCGCTGAAGATGCCGGTCATCGAGCGCATGTACTCGGCGGTCGGCGTCGGCATGTACGACACCATCGCCCAGTTCGCCCACCGCGGATCCGTGCCGATCCAGCGCCACCACACACGTAAGGGCTCCCTCAAGCTCGCCCCGGCCCTGAAGAAGGATTCGCTTACCGGGTCGATCGTTTACTACGACGCCAGGGTAGACGACGCCCGCCTGGTCGTCACACTCGTCCGCTCGGCGGTGCGCCACGGCGCACTCGCAGCCAACCGCGTGCAGGTGACCGAAATGGTCAAAGACGCCGCGGGGCGAGTCACCGCCGCCAAGCTCCTCGACCTGGAGTCGAATCGCGAGTATGAGGTTCCAACCGGTTCGATTATCAATGCCACCGGCGTGTGGACCGAGAAGACCCAGTCGCTCGCCGGCACATCGGGGGGCCTCAAGGTCCTCGCCTCGAAGGGGATCCACATCGTCGTGCCGAAGGAGAAGATCAATTCGAAGGTGGGCATTTTCTTGCGCACCGAGAAGTCCGTTCTCTTCATCATCCCGTGGAAGCGCTACTGGGTGATCGGTACGACGGACACCGCCTACCACGAGAATCGCCGTGAGCCGGTGGCCGACCTCGAGGACATCGACTACGTCTTGGAGCAAGCGAACTCTGTGCTCGCCAAACCGCTGACGCACGACGACATCATCGGCACCTTTGCCGGCCTGCGTCCGCTTTTACAGCCGGGCACGCTTGACGGCGACGAATCGAAGTCGACGCAAGTTTCGCGCGAGCACACCGTGACAGAGGCCGCCCCGGGCCTGACCGTCATTGCCGGCGGAAAGTTGACCTCTTACCGCCAGATGGCCGAGGACGCCGTCGATTTCACGATTGGCAAGGACAAGGCGAAGCAGAGCCCGTCAGTCACGAAGAAGACCCCGCTGGAGGGCGCCGCCGGATACCACTCGATGTGGAGCCGCCGGGCAGCGATCGCACGAGAAAGCGGGCTGAGCATCGACCATGTCGAGGATCTGCTAGACCGCTACGGTTCGGACATCGACTTGCTTCTCGACATGATTGAGGAACGTCCCGACCTGGGGAACGAGCTCAAGGGCGCGCCCGAGTATCTGCGAGCCGAGATTGCTTTCGGCGTCAGCCACGAGGGGGCCCTCCACCTTGAGGACCTTCTCGCACGGCGCACGAGGCTCACTTACGAGCACGCCGATCGCGGGCTTTCCGCAGCCGAGGAGATCGCGACCCTCGCGGGCGAGCTTCTCGGATGGGACGAGGCCACGAAGGAGGCCGAATTGGCGTCGTACCGTTCCAGGTGCGAGGCCGAGGCCGCCGCGCAAAAGATCACGAGCGAGGCAGAGGCTCAAAAGGTCCGCGAAGAAGCGGAAGACATCACGCCTTTCCTTGACGTCGCACCCGAGATCCAAGGCTGATCGGGTAGCACCACTGCCGTGGGGGCCTGTTGGCCCCCACGGATTCACCTAGAAAGGAACAGTTAAAGATGACTGATACCGAGCGGAAGTACGTCCTGGCAATCGACCAGGGTACGACGTCATCCAGGTCGATCCTCTTCAATCACGCGGGGGAGGTCGTTTCCGTCGGTCAGCTAGAGCACGAGCAGATCTTCCCTCACGCGGGGTGGGTCGAACACAATGCCACCGAGATCTGGGACAACGTCCGCCAGACCGTGGGCATGGCACTGGGCAGGGCCGAGGCCAATCACCACGAAGTCGCGGCTGTTGGCGTCACCAACCAGCGCGAAACGACGATCATTTGGGATCGCGCCACAGGCGAGCCGGTCTATAACGCCATCGTTTGGCAAGATACCCGTTCCCAGGACCTCGTCGATCGACTCGCGGCCGACGGCGGCCCCGACCGATTCCGTTCGATCGTCGGCGAAACGCTCTCGACCTACGCCTCCATCACAAAAATCATGTGGATCCTCGAAAACGTCCCAGGCGTGCGCGAGCGGGCCGAGCGCGGGGAACTGGCCTTCGGAAACCCTGACACCTGGCTTATCTGGAACATGACGGGCGGCCCGCAGGGCGGCGTTCACGTCACCGACGTGACGAATGCTTCGCGCACGATGCTCATGGACCTGCGGACCTTGCAGTGGCGGGAGGACATCTGCGAAATCGCAGGTATACCAATGTCGCTCCTACCCGAAATCCGCTCCTCCTCCGAGGTGTACGGACACGGACGGCCAAAGGGCCTGCTCCCGGGCAAGCCGATCGCCGGCGACCTGGGCGACCAGCAGGCGGCGACCTTCGGCCAGGCATGTTTCCAGCCCGGCATGGCGAAGAATACTTACGGCACAGGCTGCTTCATGCTTATGAACACAGGCACTGAGCCTCAGCTTTCGGACAACGGGCTCATCACCACCGTCTGCTACAAGATCGGCGATCAGCCCACCGTGTACGCCCTCGAAGGCTCAATTGCGGTGTCCGGCTCGCTCATCCAGTGGTTGCGCGACAATCTGGAGATCATCGCCACCGCACCGGAGGTTGAGGCCCTGGCTGCCAGCGTGGACGACAACGGCGGAGTGTACTTCGTCCCGGCGTTCTCGGGCCTATTCGCTCCGCATTGGCGCGGCGATGCCCGTGGAGCGATCGTCGGCATGACGCGTTACAACACGAAGGCACATATTGCCCGCGCGGCTTTGGAGGCGACGGCATTCCAGACCCGCGAGGTCCTTGACGCCATGGAGGCCGATTCGAAGGTCAAGTTGGAGCAGTTGAGAGTCGACGGCGGCATGACCGCCAACGATCTACTCATGCAATTCCAGGCCGACATCCTCGACACTGAAGTTGTCCTGCCCGTGGTCGCAGAGACTACTGCCCTTGGAGCAGCCTATGCGGCGGGCATTGCGGTCGGCTTCTGGTCCGGAGAGGAGGACGTCGTCGCTAACTGGTCCGAGGCCAAGCGCTGGAAGCCCGAAATGGAACCGGCCGAACGCGAGCGTCAGCTCCGCCAGTGGAAGAAAGCCATCTCGAAGACCCTCGATTGGGTCGACGAGGACGTGAAGTGACCCGTTCACGGCGGCTGGCAAGCACAAGGCGGCCATGGTTTGTTTGAATCACGGCGGTTTATCTGAATCGCGACCGACCATGATGGCCTGCTAGCTATCTGAAAAGTTCGACGTCGCCGAAGGTGGACGCGAACCCATAAAAACTCCCGGAGCCTCCTGACACAATGGCGTCTAACGGACAACGCCGAAGGAGGCTCCGGGTATCTTTTCGAACTGCCGGTCGAGGGTATAGGTCTTCTTCGAGCCGCCGATCACGTGTCTGGCGCTCCTTTGGATCTGCCGGTCGAAGTTTGAGCCTCATGCCGTTTCCCGTCTGTCCGAATCACGTTGTTTCCCATTTGACCGTGTCGAGGGCCTTGACCAAGTCGTCGGGAATCCGACCCCCGGGGTCAGACGTGACGTAGAACTCCCATAGGCCGTCGCGACGCAGAACCATCCACTCATAGGTTGTTTGGTTGCCGCCAGGTTCCGAAGCTACTGTGGCCGATCCGTATCCCCGCTCCCCCGCGATCATCCGGTCCTTGATCCGATACGAAGACACAATCCACTCAAGCCTTCTCGCATTCACCACACTCCGGTCCCGATGCCACTTCGCCTTAGCCTGGCTCGTCCCCACCCTATCGCGAGCTAGCTTGAAAGGAGTCCATTGAACCTGTATGCCGGCGGCCTTGATGTTGAACTGTCCCGTCCGGGTCGCCGCAAAAAGCCACGGCAACGGCGGACTAGCCAGTTCAACCCACCCTTGCGGCGCACGCATCGAAAACGCATCCCGAGTGCCCTTGGTCGTCATCTTCACACTCGGCGACAGACTAGCCGACGGCTTTCCAATCGGCGAACACCCCGCAAACGCCAGCAATGCAACCCCTACCACAAGAAGACGCCAAACACGCCTTCCAGCACTTCGAAACGCCCCGCATGCTCCAGCAATCCTGCGCCAAAGCTGCGCGCCAAGGCCTAAAGGCCGCGCACCAAGCCTACTTGCTCGCAACCCGCGCATCATGATGCCTCTTTGCCGCATTTGTAATCGCCGTCTGAATGTCATTAATCTGGTTGCCGTAGTTCTTACCCGCTTGCGACGAGACATAATCCTCAAATCCTCCCCGCTGCTTAGGGGACATCTGGTCATAGGGAATTATCTTCCCTTCGGCATCTACAAATTGTTTCCCCCCACCTAGTTTCACAGAATATTCAGCCGGCGTCGGAGAGGTTCCTTGAAACACCTCATGGGTGCTTGCACTTGCAACGCCATAAAAGGTTTTGGTCATGAACTTTTCTGCCAGCATCATTTGCGTGATAATCGCCTACCGTTTCGGTAGCGCATATGTTCAAAATCTAGCACAAACGACGAACTGTTGCACGCCTACGACGTAAAGCTTATGCAAACTGCACAAAATCGTCAGTATACGTCAAAAGAAAATTAATCAATCGTGCAGATTTACATTCGTAAAATGGCGTTTGACAGCTCTTTGTGAAAAATGATGAAGGTAGCGAAAGAACGGTAACTCGAGTGATTTAAGCCAAGCGTAACAACATATGAAACATTTCGGCGCGGTTGTCGGGTTCGCGCTCGCTTTTGATGAAGCCCGCAGTCGCTGGGAGACCAGCGGCGAACAAAGTCGTTGCCGGGGCGGACGGACGAAACTCGCGTCAGCGTCGCCCGCCCGCCGGCACGCGGGATCACACGTCGGAACGTGTCAGCGTCGCCCGCCGGAAAGCGTCAGCGTCGCACGTCGGAACGCGTCAGTGTCACCCGCCCCCCCCAGCGCGATCACTTGACCTTGCAGACGCTGAAGGCGAACGAACGAATCGTCCCGACGGAGCCATCGGCGATGTCTTCGATGTCTGGCCGCCCACCATTGCCGGTGACGGAATTGAGCGCGTACTCGGTCCCATTCGGAGCTGTGAAATAGAGGATAGGATCGCCCCCGGAGTTAAGCTTGCAGTGGATGGTCCCGTGGTCGACCTTCAAGTTCCAGCTATGCCTGAATGTCGCTTTCGATACCTTTGCGGGGTTACTCGTCGCCTTGGGCAGTTTCGCCGTGTCAGTCGGATAATCCTCGGGGTGAAACATCCCGCACCCGGACAGTCCCATTGCTCCAAGAAGACCCGCGGCTATAAAGCCTCGAATTCGCCTCGGCATTCTCGATGAGACGCCCTGATTGGCGACGGCCGTTTGTTTGGCAGTATTTCCTTGTTTCACGGTAATTCTCTTTTTCATGATGACTCCTTGTTTCATAGTGTTTCTTTGTTGATGGTGAGGGCCATGTATCCGTCTTCGAGGTTCGGTTCGACCGGTTCCGCACCATCCGGCGGCGTATCGGTAACGATCCTGTATCGGGTTCCCTCAGATGTTGTTATGGCGTTGACCACTGCCACCTGCTCCGGGAGCGGAGCGCTGCGCGGACTGGTCAACCATGTGCGGCCCCGGGCGGCTTCGATGAGACCGGCTGTCGGACCGTCATAACGGGTGCGGCCATGCCCCAAAACGAATATGTAGGGGCACGTTTGGGCAACGTCGTCGAGGATGTGGGTCGACAAGATCACGGTGCGTTCGGCGCCAAGCCCCGCCAACAAGGTTCTGAAGCGTATGCGCTCTTCGGGGTCCAGACCAGCGGTGGGTTCGTCGACGATGATGAGCCGAGGATCCCCCATGAGGGCCTGCGCTATACCCACCCGACGCCGCATTCCGCCAGAAAATCCTCCTATGCGTCTATCCTTGGCATCCGTGAGCCCAACGCGCGCAACAAGCTGCTCGGCTTGACTGCGGCGCGCGGAGCGCTTATCGATTCCCTTGAGGATTCCGACGTAGTCGAGAAACTCCAGCGGCGTGAGATTCGGGTAAGGCTCAACGTGCTGAGGGAGGTAACCCAAGGTGCTCTTGACCGAACGACGGCTCGTCGAAGCGCTGAGATCCTGCCCATCGACGAACACTTTTCCCGCGGTGGGCTGAATAATGCCGCACAGCATGCGCATAAGCGTGGTCTTGCCAGCGCCGTTTGAACCGAGCAAGCCGATCATCCCTGTGGGAAGGTCGATGGTGACGTCGTCGAGAGCTTTCGGCTTGCCTCGAAAATTCTTGGTGACGTGGTTAATGGAGATATACATGGGATGATTCCTCTCAACGATCCCGGAAGCGTTCGGACAAACGGGAGCCGATGGCTAGAAGCACGATGATCAAGGTGAGCTGCCACAACAGCGAAACGGTGGCCGTGGCCGGTCCGGGAGAAGAACTGAGCGGACCGGTGAGCGCATACAACGGTCGCGAACCGAAATAGCCCTCGGCGACGACGTCCCCGGTGATCCCGAAAATCGTGCCCGCGGGAGCCGGCACGGGAATCATGGGGGTCGAGAATACGAGGTAGAACCAAACGAGAACGGCCACGATGCGCGCGAAAGCCTGCGGCAGAAAGGACCCCGTGAAAGCCGAGATTGCGATCGAGCACAGCATCGCGGGAGCGATTACCGAAGCCGTCACGACGAAGGCCATAGGCAGCCCATCCCATTTTCCCTGAACCGTCTGAATCGTTCCCATGACCAGAAGAAAAGTTAGGGGCGGCACGATGACTACGGTGAAAGGCCCTACCACCCGCGCCATTCGGAGCTTCATAGAGCCGACCGGCGCCGACGACTCCAACTCGCCGATGCCAAGACGCGCGGGAGCGGTAAGCAGGTTGGTGAACGCCGCGGCATAGGCGATACCGAGGAACATGACCGTGACCTGCGCCTTGTAAACGAGATCTTTGACGTCCCCTGTATTCGGCGCGTTTCCGCCGAAACTCACTATGATGGCGAGCAGCGTCAATGGGATCGACGTGTACCACAGCGCCTTTTGCCTCCACGCTATTCGCGCGTGGACGCGTATGAGATTGACTAATGTCATGCTGCAGCCACCGCCCGCGATATGTTGCGCTCGGAGTCGCCGAGCCTGTGCCATGCCTGAATAGCCAAAATTATTGCGATCAAAACGGGTATTCCGCGCCGCAAGAGCAGAGACTCCACATACGGATCCCACAGCGCGGCCAAAAACAACCAGGTTGCCGTGACCGCGATGGTGGTGGAGGACGTCGCCCCCGTATAAGCTGCCGCTCCGAAGGCGGCAGCGGCGATCACGACGACCGATCCGATCGGCATGACGACGGTGATCCACCCTTTGTCTTGCATCCACACGCCGGCCGCATGCAGCGATGCGAACATAATGACGGCTCCGATTACCGCGGACGCGGTCACAGCCGCCGCGCGAACCGCCTGTACTCGCCTGAATGTCGCCGGCGTAGCCTCATGAAGTTCGACTAACGGATCGCCCGTCAGTGCGATGGCCACGGCCACGCCGCTGCAGATGACGAAAACCTGCCCCAATCCGAATGCCAATGCCATGCCTTGCATCGAGGACCACGCGGCCGCAGCCAACCTGCCCACGAACACGGTGACGACCGCCGCGACGAGCGGTATGGCCAAAGTGACGCGAACTCGTCGCAGCTGTGCCGCAAGGAACGAGACCGACACGTGAACTCCTTTCCTGTCCAACTCACTGTCATTAAGTGAGTAGCGAGCCGAGGCAGAGCGGTTCACGGGAGTTCACGGGAAGTCACTCGTCCCTCAATGAAGCCACTGCTCGCGGAGCAGAAAACGCTGCGCCGGCTATCAACGCCAAGCCAAGGGCAACGACACCCAAAGGAGTAATCGCCTCCTGCAACGAACCCGAATAGGGGCCGAGGCCGAGCGGCGAAGAGGACGGCCCTACAACGGCAGAGACGGCTAGGCCCACCACGATGCCCACCCATGGGGCCACCCAGATGGAGAGAAATGCCACGGTTCCCGCCACCGCCGCCATCGGGACCAGCCACCCCGCGAGAATCGGACCGAAGATGTCTGCCGTGCCCCACGCGGCAGCGGCTGTGGCACCCAGGATTACCGTCGCTGCATCAAGTACTAGCACTACGGCCACTCGGGCGAGCACCACCGCCGACGGCCCCAATGGCGTTGTCAAAGCGACGGCATCCTGACGGATCCGAGAAAGCGCCGTGGTCACCGTCAAATTGACGCCGAATAGCGCCAAGGAGGCGAATCCCCCCACGGCGGCATGCGGTCCCACGGTCACGCTGAAGAATCGAGCCACCAGTGCCGCGAACGTCGCGGTCAGCAAGGCCAGCGGAACCACCAGCCATGGCACAACTCTTAATTGTGCACGCCCCAAAGCCACCGCCAGCCGAAGGCTTTGCGCAGCCGTTCGGTGTTGCCGCTTAAGCGGCGACGGCGAAGCAGCCACCCGGCGGCGCACACGCTCGTAGCTGGGCGGCTCGCTCTGTTCGAACTCCCACTGACGCAAAGCGGCTTTCAATGTCTCGCGTTCGTATTGTCCGCGCTCAAACATCGCCCCTCCTCAGTTCCTTGCCAGCGTTTCTTTCAACAGCCGACGCGCCCGTGACACGCGGCTTTTCACCGTGCCGACGGGTATTTCGAGTACTGAAGCGATCTCCCCATATGGCAATTCGTGCAGCCAGGCGAGGCCGACCACCTCGGCGAGATCTTGGGGCAGGGACCTGAGAGCCCCAAGCAATTCGTCGACGCTGGCCGCCATTGCGACCAGGTCGGCCGGATCGGCGGCATCGTCGACCAGACATTCGACCTCCTCGTCCAAGGGCGCCGTCGGAATCTTCCGCCGGCGAGTGTGCGTCCAGATTTGACGCTTGGCAATCCCCAGAAGCCAGGTGAGAATCCTGCTGTCGCCTCTGAAAGCGGGGGCCGATCTCCAGCACCCCAGCCACACGTCCGCGCTGATTTCCTCAGCATCGCCCCGATCATCGCTTCGAGCGAGAACGAAGGCGAACACCACAGCCGAGTATCGTTCGTACAGCTCGGCAAATGCGTGCTCGTCCCCTTCCCCCACAGCTTCGAGAAGTTCGGCTTCGCGCTCGGTCTCGGTGTCAGCGGCCAAGGTGAGATGACTCCCTGTGCACCAAGTTTGTACAGCCGTTTCGCTTCGCCACCGGGTCTCTCCTCTTCTCGGGACGGCAATGACCATCTGAACTCGTTCCGTCATCAAGTTCGTAGCGATGCATCCCGCAGCGGTTCACGCACCGCTCGATTCTGAAATCGAACGGCTTCCGGCCAGACTACTAGTCACCGCGGCCGGCCGCCGCTCGAATATCCACCGCACTTCAAAACAGTTGCACCGGTTCGAACGGGTTTTTCCGTCAGAGAGGCGGCATTTCTTGGATTGCCCGAGCCACCTCGTAGGGCGTCGCGGCGGAGACCCCTTGCTTGAATTTTTGCGACGCAGCCTCAAAGACTTCGCGAACTGTGGGTTTCAACACGGTGTGGCCGTCTTCTACGAGGGTCGCAATATTTCGCTGAACCGCCGGTTTGGCCCACATGGCGCCGTTCATCGCCGGAACGATCACGGAAGGCGTGGGCATTGCGATAAGCATGAGCTCCACCGCGTTGCGTGCGCTTCCCGTCGCCGCCCCGGCCAGGAAATTGGCCGTCGCGGGAACCACCGCCATTCGCTGGTATTCGCGGCTCAGAGCGATATGGTTTCGCGCCATGGGAAGTTCGACGAACACTTCGTTGACAATCGCTTCGAGCGACGCCGGAGACGTCATCGCCGCGGCCGACGGGGAGAGCACCACGCCGATCTTCTTGGCCCCGGCGGATCGCATGGCCATAATGTATTCGCCTATCGAAAGCATCTGCAGCGCCCCGGTGCAGCCGAGGAGCACCCGTTCGACGGCCGTGCCTTTTTCGGCATCCGCCCCCGTATCGACGCTAGCTTTCTCCTCGGTGGCCACCTCTTCTTCGCTGTCCGCCATATTCTCCCTTTCTCTCTTTTTCTCTTTAGCGGTGGCGGGGCTCTTTCGCGGCGGTGGAGCGGCGAATCTTCGCGCCGAATCCAAACCCTCTACTCGTCAAGCACGCCCAGCGCGTCTTTCGCCGAGCATGCCCAGCGCGCCTAGGAAAGAGCGAATACGCGGTCCCACGCCGGCAAGTCGCTCGGATCATCCAGGCTCAATGAATAGAGGACGGCGGCAACTCCAGACGCGCCTTCGAGCAACCCCACGCTATCGACCTTCTTGTAAGAATCGGCTTTTTGCCATCCTTCGGGGCTGTCGGGCATCCAGTGGCGGAATATGAAGGGGGCATCCGGCTCGGCCATGTCGTCGACGAGCTTCGAAGCCATCGTGAGTGCAAGCTGTCTCAAACGTTCGTCGTCGCGAATCAACCATGCCCGATGCAGCACATGCAAGGTGCCGGCGTATCCATGGCAGAACGTCGGTCCGTCAAGTCTCCATGCGCGCTCGGGAGCCCGCAGGTGGCCCACAAGCGCATCCACCGCGGTATCGATGAGGTCGGAGTCGCCCAGCAATCGTCCTGCCCGCATCAACGTCAAGGCAACTCCCGGAGTGCCGTAACACCACGCCGCCCTAGTGAATAGAGGCGGCGCATCTTGCGCAGAGCCGTTGAGCTCGGCGGGAACCCGAGCCGGCCAATAAGGTATTCCATCGACTTCCTGCCGCCACATCACCATCCAGTCGACAGCTCGACGGAGGGCATCTTCCATCTCGGGAGTGAGGCCGTCTCTCTCGGCCACCGTCGTCAAAGTGGCGACGACACCGGTAACGCCGTGAGCCAAACCGAGGTTGAGGTCGCCGTGAGGATAGGTTTGGCTGTCTTCTGCAACAGGCTCGAGCTCGGATGGCACCCACCAACCGGGAAGTCCAGATTCGTGCTGTTTCAGAATGTGCGAGCAAAGGTAGTCGCTCGTCGTTTCAACCGCGCCGCGGGCCTCCTTCGACGGCTCGTCCATGAGTACCCTGAGCACGCCCGTTACCCCGTGCATTATGTCGTAGGCAAGCCAATGAACACCGTCTTTCAGCTCCTCTGCATATGTTCGCACAGTCTCCGTCTGCGTTGCCGCCAACCGAAAGGCCAGTTTCTCGCGCAGCCCCGGATAGTTCTTTCCCACACCGGATGCCCCCTGGGCGGCTGCCAAAATGCCCGCGGGGCCTCCTATGAGGCCACCCTGTGTATTCCACGTAGCCGCCTTAAGAGCCGCCTGCAGGTGTTGATGGGCCAACTGGAGGTAGCGGGAATCGGATTGCGCGAGCAACGAGTACATGAGGGCCGTGCCCGCCAAACCGTTGCTCAGCGTTCCGGGCAGCCACATCGGCGAGCCAAAAATGGGTTCGACGTTGCCCGGCCGATCCACGATTTGCTCGTCGGTCTCTACGTCCTCAAGCCGTTCTGCCACGTCGATCGCTAGCTCGCCGGCCTTTCTGCGCAAATTCTCGGGTAAAAGCTGACGAGGCTCTCGTTCGAGCTCTTGGCCCTCACCAATCATGCGCTCGCCATTCACGCGCTCCATGTGATCCGCGCTGGCGCGTTTTGCTTCATCCGCACTCATATGTCCTCCTCCCGCACTCATATGCCCGCCTCCCGCGCGCGACGCTCTCTGCTCAGGCGCACCGCAACGGAACGCAGAATGCCAAGCAAACGTTGTTCTTTGTCCTGATCGGGGCCGAACACTCTGTTGAATGTCATGTGCATACAACTTCCAATGATTCTGAAAACCGACACATGAGCATTTCCTGCCGCGTCTACCTCGGCGAAGCGTTTTCCAGCCAGGAACGGCGCAGTCCGCCCAAGCCCATGTTGACGGAGCGAATCCTCCCCCCGCTGGAACCGCAGAAAATGCGAGCGCACGAGCTCGCTCCATCTCTCTCGATGTTGGTCATATGATTCGTCCCCGCGGCTGGATGCCAAACTCATTTTGCCGGTCCATGTCTCGAGAACCGCAATAGGATCATCGGGAGTCTCCCGCATAGCCCCACTCGCCTCAAGGTCGCCGGAAGCTTCAACGGCCTCGTCCGTTCCGGTTTCATCCGGCACAGAACAAAATCCCTGGAAAAACTTCACGAATGTTTCGGCCCAAGAGAGCACGACGTACTCTTCCAGTCCCGAAAACAGGTCGCAAGAAGGACCGCGTAGTGCTCCGAGCACAGCCAGGGCGTCTTCGGAGAAGACATCGTGTATCGCATCCAATACATCGATGCCCCCGTATCGTTCAAACTCGGGAACGTATCCGTCCTTCACAAAGGTCGTCGCCCCCGCCCCCTCGCAGATCTCTCGCAAAATCCCTTCGAACTCTGCGGACCGATCTTGGCCGTCGGGCTCCGAGGCATCTTGGAATCGGACTCGCAAATGAGAGCCAACGTCGTCGATGTATCGCACGAAGAAAGGGGTGGTACCGCCTGCTGCTGCGATCCTTTCCACGGCCTCGCCGATCTTCCCTTTGAGCAAATGCGTGATCTCGTCCGCTGGCGTGTAAAGGCGGAATGAATGCCATCGGGAGCCAGGAAGATACCGCAGCTCGGGAGTCGTGTCCACGCCCAAGAGGAATCGTCCGGGTGCGAAGGTCGAGTCGGCATCTCGCTTCTTGAAGGAGACGATGAGTTCGCTGGCGTACACATCCTCGCCGTCGGATAGCCACCCCCAGGCATCGCGAGGCGTCGGCGCGCCTCCAGGTAGCTCTTCGAGAACCAAGTTGCCGGCTTTCGCCAGTTCAGCCCGCAAGAGTTCGACATCCCCTGGGTTCTCCGTATCCAATAGGAGACGCAGATCCATATTGACGGCGAGGCAGTGCCTGGGAACGCCCCATCGCTCTTTCCACCGGCCGAACGTTTCCAGATAGTTGGAGCCCTTGAGGAATCCCGAGTGTTTGAGCTCTTTGAGGGACCATCGCGCCGGGCTGAGGACAAAGCGGCCATGACGCACCCTCGGAACGAATGGAAAGTAGCCCAGGCGCCCCCAATCCCACGGCTCCCATAGGCGTTGGAGCTCAGTTTCCATATCGGCCAAAAGCCGAACCGCATTGGGCGCCTGTGCCGGAGTGTAGACCGAGTTGCGCGAATGTATGCGGATAACTCGTCCGTCCGACATATCGACGGGGAAAAGCCCGTCCATAGTCGCCTTGACTCCGATTCTTGACAGCGGGACGTAATCGGTTTCCGTCATACGGGGCGTGTCGACGCCGATAAGCTTCATGCCCAAAGGCGGAGTATTGACCAGATTGGTGGCAGCGTGCGACCGCGGATAATAGGACAGCGAGGCGCTGTACTCACGTTCGTCATCGACAAAGGGCCGCAACGTGAGATCCTCGCTCATTTCCGGTAGCAAACCGAGGAATCTTCCGGTCGTGCACAAAGCAGAGTGTGTTCCCGGATTGCTCCCGAGCGATATACGGTAGTCCCCCTCAACCAGTTGCGACCACGATCGGGCAGCCAGGCTGAGATAGAGTTCGGCGGCCAGCTGGCACTCGCCCTCGTCAAACGGTCCGTGGGAAAGTTCGTCTATGTCGGCCTCGGTCAAGCTGATTTCTTGGCCGCCTTCAGCGAGCACTTTGCTGTATAGGGTGGCTAATCGCTCTTCACGTTTTTCGTTCACTTCGTCAGGTAAAGGCGGTTTCTTCTGCGCAACCTGTTTCGGCCACGAGTAGTCATCGGGAACGCCGATACCTCGAGCGGGATCAACCAGCGTCAATAAAGGAACAGTTCGTTCGATCCCGTACCGCTCCAAAAAGTCCATGTGGTATTTGCGCAATCCTCGCATCCCCAACCGCATGTGAGAAAGCCTTTGCAGGATGTGCATTCCCTCTTCGGCATCTTGACGAACGCGATCGGGCAAGCGAAGCTGAACACCGCTGTTGAGAACAAAGTGAATTCTGTTTCCGGCACCGTCGGCTTTGTCCGCACCGTCAAAATCTGCCATAGCCGCGTACGCGCGCGAATACTTCTCACCCGTATCGTCCGCAATCACCGGTCCGTTCAAGGCGCGTATGCTTCGGTGTATGCCTCGCAGATCATCCGCATCAACACCTGCTCTTTGGAGTGACTGCACCACTTCTTCGAGCGGGTCTCCTCCGGTTAGCCTTGGCCTCAGATTTGTGTAGAGGATTTCTAGTCCGACCAGACGCGCCACAAGACCAAGTATCCCGCCCGAGCTCGCATGAAACTCTTGTGCGACCCCTTCGCAAAGATCCTCGACGGCGATCCCATCGTTCTCACCACATTTATCGAGCACGAAGTCCAACACAGGCGTACGCCTGACGGCCATTCGGGACTGCGAAACGTCTGCGCGGTCCGCACCGAAGACGAGAACCTCATCGGCTCTCCAACGCAAGAGAGGATTGCGGTACACGACCAAACCCTTCAACACCTCGGGGCGCCGTTCCAGCGATTGGACCACGGGTGAGAGCCACCGGAAGTCGGCGACGGCCTCCCGATGTCCTTGCGCAAACTTCACCCCCGAACTTTCGGGGTCGCCTACGAATTCACCGGCGGAGACACCGGCGAACAGTCCAAAAGGCGTGGGCCGGGAGGATATACGGTTCAAAAACTTTGCCGTCGACAAAGCCACGCGGCGAAGCCGGTTTGGCTTCATCGATGTAGGGTTTTCGAGCGCACGTTGCACCGACCCCCACAGGGCGGGGGCAGCGTGGATGACAGCTTGCGTAAAGGCTGGGTCGCGATATGCGTCGCGAATGTACTCAACCAAGCCTTCACGGCCTTCTGCGGCCAAAAGAACGTCATTTTCGGCCGAGGCAAGGCGCAAGGGACGTGCCGCTGTTCTCAACATGAAATGCCGCGCCGCGGCCAGCGGGCTGTGACTTCCCTCCATTGTCATTTCCTTGACAACACCCACCTTTTCAAAGACATACCATTTGCCTTACCCATCGGTAATGGAAGATAATTATGAACATCGTTAAAACATATGGCTCGAGTAGATTCCCCTCGGAAATTCTCGGGAATATCTAGGCTAGAGCCAAGCGTTGGAACGCACGTGGATGTGATGGCGTATAGGGATGATAGCTACCACGCCATCACATCCGCCCGTTTGAGATGCGACGGTTCAGCATCTCCATCAAGTCTTTGCGGACCCCTAGTCGCTTCCTCAGCGAAAAGCAGCCGAGTACACGTATCGGAGCCAAGTTTTTGCATTGCCGAGGCTGGCGGGCATGGCGGCGTATAGGGATGATAGCTACCACGCCGCCACGCCCGTCCACGGTTCAGCAGCAGTAGCTACAGAGGCTTCCACCTTGCCGGCTCGTGCAGGCATTAGTGCAGAGCCAGAAGCTCACGACTAGTTGCTTATCGGTCGATTCGGTCGGCATTGCATCAACGTCGACGTCAAGATCAAGCATGTCAGTTGTTTCGAGCATCGCTGTCATCGTTTCAATTCACCCCCTCCTGTTTACGTCTTATAGAACAAGGAACCTGTGGAAACAAGATGCATAAACATGCAAGCATAGTTTTAGCTAGATGCATTGCTATCGGCAGCAAGCAACTTCAATCCATCAGGGTCGGAACAAACCGCCGACTCTGTCGTGAAATCTAAAAATCTCACAGCTTCTAAAATTAATATTATGCCATCGCAAATGAATGGCAATCTCGCTCATCGCCATTCCCACATCACTTTAACCGCAAGCGTCCATATTCAAGCTTGCTTCGAGAGCGGCAAGGCGGCCGGAGAAAGCAGCTGGAGTGAGTATGGTGGCGTATAGGGATGATAGCCGCCACGCCACCACACCCACTCATAGCTCAGCAGCAGTAGCTGCAATTGCTTCCGCCTCCCTGACTGGTGCAGCCGGAGGTGCAGAGGCTGATGCTCGTGATCTGCGGGAACGCCGTATCGGCGGGCATCGTGTCGATGTCGACGTCCAGATCGAGCATCGTGCTTTCCATCATTGCTGTCATTGTTCCGTTCACCTCCTTTCTGCATATCGGAGTGCACGGCATACGAGGCAAACAGTCTCGCTCTCGGATCGCTTGCCGCGATTTCTTTTCGGTCAACACCGCTGACATGCCATCTCGTTTGTTAGAAGCATCCAACGGATGAATAACGATTAGAAATGTATGGAAAGCGATCAAGTCCGAGCTGGCGAACCAAGTACGCTTGTGCTGACATCATTAGCTTAATCGATCGTAAGCGTAACGTAAATGTTACATGGGACACATTCTATACGAATTCATGAGACCTTCAAAACAATACCTAGAAAAATACAAAAGTATTTTACGCTTTACTTTCCTTCCATTTATGGAATTAGTAAAAAGTTAGCTTTTCTCTTTGAGTGCTCAGGCAAACAGTTGACGTTCCCCAACCGAGAACTCCTGGTTGACATTCAGGCAGGTTCGGTAATTGCCTAATTTGCAGGGAAAAGTCACCTACACTGGACTGCTGGAAATGCCGGGTGTAACCTATATCGCAATCGTGAGGCCTCGGCGTGTGGTGCCAACGAATGGAGGGCCTCATGCCTTCGGCCGCTTTTCGACCGTAACCGACGAAGGTTCGGCCTCGGGCTCATTGCCCGGAGAGGAGACCACATGACATACGCCGATTACACACCGTCGACGACGGCGGTTGGTTCTTCCCTTACGTTAACGGCACTACTCGGCCTTTTGCCGCTCGTCGTCTTTTTTGTCCTCTTGGGTGTGTTTAAGGTGAAAACACACGTGTGCGCAATCGTCTCTCTCGTGGTGGCACTCGCCGCGGCGATCCTCGGTTTCGCTATGCCCGTCGATCTTGCTCTCCTTTCTGCCGCACAGGGCGCTGCATTCGGGCTCTTCCCCATCGTCTACATCGTCATCATGGCCGTATGGCTCTATAACCTGACCGAGAGGACGGGGCGCTCGGAGGACGTCAGGCGCGTATTTTCCGCCGTCGGCAAGGGAGACATGCGAGTCCAGGCGCTCCTCATCGGATTCTGCTTCTGCGGCCTCATGGAAGGCTTGGCGGGCTTCGGCGCACCCGTGGCAATCTCGTGCGCCATGCTGCTCGCCCTTGGAGTTCCAGCGATCAAAGCGGCACTCGTGACGATGGTCGGCAACGCCCTCAACGTCTGCTTCGGCGCGATGGCCATTCCGGTGACGACGGCGGCAAAGCTCGGCAACTCTTCCGCCGACGCCGTCGGCGCAACCCAGGGGCGGATCACCCCGCTCTTTTTGTGCTGGATCCCCGTGCTGCTGCTCGGCATTCTCGACGGCAAGCGCGGAATGAAGCAAGCGTGGCCAGCGGCGCTCGTGGCCGGCGTGACGATGGGATTGGGCCACGTCGTCGCCGCGAGTTACCTGTCCTATGAGCTGACGGCGGTATTCGCTTCCCTGCTGTCTTTCGCGTCGGTCACGCTTCTTCTTCGAGTGTGGCATCCCGCCACTCCTAACGAGCAGCTATCCGAGACATCTTCAGAAAAGCTCAACGGTTCGCGAGTGGCCCTGGGGCTGCTGCCCTACTGGCTGGTGGTCGTCATCTTCGCCATCGCCAAACTGTGGACAGTGGGGATTGACGTGCCACAGGCCCTCGCATCAACGGATCTGACCTTCGGCTGGCCGGGGCTCAACGGCAACCTTCTGGGAAGCGATGGGAAAGCCTCCACAGCCACCGAATTCACCTTCAGCTGGCTCTCATCTCCGGGAACGATGCTTCTAGTGACCGGTGTGATCGTCGCCATCGTCTACGGGGCCAACAGTTCGGGAGGCACATATCCCTTCTCTTTCCGCCGGGCAATGGCGACGCTCATCGAGACCACAGTTGAACTGAAACTTGCTATTCTCACGATCACCGTTGTCATGGCGCTCGCATACGTCATGAATTTCTCCGGCCAAACCGTCTCTATCGGCACGTGGCTCGCCGCGGCGGGAGGCGCATTCGCCTTCCTTTCGCCGATTCTCGGATGGGTGGGAACGGCCGTGACCGGTTCGGCGACGTCGGCCGGTGCCCTGTTCGCAAATCTCCAATCAACGGCAGGAATGAAGGCGGGGATCAGCACGCAGCTGCTTCTGGCCGCCAACGAAATCGGCGGTGGAATCGGGAAAATCGTCAGCCCTCAGAATCTTGCGATCGCGGCCACCGCAATCAAGGAACCGGGATCCGAATCGACACTCCTACGCAAAGCCGCCCCGTACTCGATCGCGTTCATCGCGTTGCTCGGAATGATTGTGGTGCTGGCATCGAGCGGGACGCTGGGATTCCTCATCGCAAAGTGATCCGGCGGACCGGCAATAGTGATCCGGCGGACCGGCAATCCGATCGGTGCACTCGTCCCCGCTTCCTCCTCCCGCAGGGTTATCATCGTTGACGATGGAGAAAATAACTCAGATAACCGACGTCATAGCCTTTCACGGCGAAGGCCCCGCCTGGCACGCCTCGTGGGGAGGCCTGAGAATCGTGGACATGCTTGCAGGGGATATCTTGTCGATAGGCGCCGACGGGAGCGTCGATCGCTTGCCTACCGGTTCCGCAATCGCCGCTTTCGTGCGCCCGCGTACCGGCGGCGGTTACGTAGTGGGCGTGGAACGGGGAATTGCCCTTGCCGACTCACCTTTCGACCGGCCCACCCTCAGCCCTCAATTATGGTCCGACCCCAATGTTCGCATGAACGAGGGCGGCGTCGATCCTTCTGGACGCCTCTACGCGGGATCGATGCCGTATGACAAAACGCCCGGCGGCGCCAAGCTCTATCGGATCGGGGCAGACGGCGGTATTGACGTCGTTCTCGATTCGGTGACCACATCCAACGGCATCGATTTCACCCCCGATGGACTCTTCGCCTACTACAACGACACGGCGACTGGGGGCACGAGCGTGTTCGACGTGGACGCCTCAGGAAACCTGATCAATCGCAGGCTCTTCCACGACGGTGATGGCGGGCGCCCCGATGGGCTGTGCGTCGATTCTCAAGGGAACCTGTGGTGTGCGATGAATCGCGTCGGCAAGCTTCGTCTTTACTCGCCCCAAGCCGAGATCCTCGGCCAGTGGGAGCTTCCGGTGCACGGAGTTACCGCTGTCACCCTTGGAGGCGAGGATCTTCGCGACGTTTTCATCACGACGTCGCGCGAGACAGCGGACGAGCCGGGCGCCGGCGCTATCTTCCACATGCGAGCTGACGTCTCCGGCCAACCGCTACGAGCATATTCCGGCTGATCTCCGCGAACATGCCCGGGATCAAAGCCACGCCAGCATCAGCTGATTTCTGGCACGAGGGCGGCTTATAGGAAAATCCCAGGGCCGATCGCCGCTGCCTGGAGATTACCAATAAAACGCCGACGGCGGGGATGGACTCATAAAGTCCACGTCCCCGCCGTCAGCTGTCGACCTATACGGTCAATTCAATTGACTTTGGCCGTTACGGATTCCATCGAAGGAAGCCATTGACGCGTCACTGACCGGTATCACCTTCGGCGGTGATCCAGTAGCCCCGGTCTCTCCAGGTTGCGCCTTCGCCGCCGCCGTGGACCCAGCCCTCGTAATTACGGGTGTGCTGGGCTACGGCAAATGTGTTGTAAGTGCCGTATTCGTCGGTGACGGTACCGCCCTTTTCGGTGACGAATGCGGTGTGGTAGACCTTGCCGTTCGAGTACGCGAGCGCCACGAACGATCCTCGATGCACGCGGTTGGCGAACTCCGTCCAGCTAGTCGTGGCCTGATTTAGGCCCCAGTGGCGAGCGAAGGCATTGGCCACCGCCCACGAGTAGGTGTGCCTGGTCGCGTCTCCCCAGGGGTAGGGGTGCCAGTAGGCATCAGTCGGCTGCCCTCCGGCCGCAAGAATCTGCGAAGCGAAGTTCGTGCAATCGGCATGCTCAAAGTACTGGTACTTTTCAGTGTTGGGCGTGTAAGCATACTTTTTTGCGTACTGAACCGCCGCTTCGACGTTGGGGATGTTGATCTTCTTCGGAGCCACCGTGGCGGGCTTGGCTTGCCCTCCGTTGGTGTTGGCGTCATTGGTATTCGCACCGTTGGTGTTGGCTCCGTTGTTGCCATCGGCGCCATTCGTGTTGGAACCGTTAGCTCCGTTGGTGTTTGCTCCGTTGTTGCCATCGGCGCCATTCGCTCCGTTAGCACCATTGGATCCGTCTGCGCCATTGGCACCAACGCCGTTTGCTCCGTTAGCCCCATTGGCGCCATTGGATCCGTCTGCGCCATTAGCGCCATATCCGTTAGCCCCATTAGCCCCATTGGGGTTCGTCGGAGCAGTTATTGCATCGAGCTTCTTCGTCAGATTGACGTTATGCTTCGAGGCAGCCGGAATAGTGCCATCCAGGACTTTCTGGGCTTCGATGATGGCTTTGGAGTTCCTGGCCTTCGTCGCCTGCACCAACTTGGGGACCATCTGCTCTGTCTTGGCATTGTCGGCAGCGCCTGTCAACGTGGAGGCGAAGTCGGCAACTGTGAACAGTTCCTCAGAAGAGATGGGCGTGTCCCTTCCCATGATGCGGAACGAAATCTTTTCGACGTAGAGCGAAGCGGTCTTTTCCGTGAGCTCCGGAAGCTTGAAATATGCCCGGATCTTATTGATGGACTCCGCATGGGTCGCCTTAAACTTCGCGAGTGCACCATTCGGATTGTTGTACTTAAGACTTCCTTCCAGCGTGTATTCCTTGCCATCAATCTGGAAACGATAGGAATCACGCGTGGCTTGGAAACCCGCGACCGACCTGGAGTAGGAAGCCCTCGTGATCGAGTATCCCCTGACTCCATACCCCCTCTGAGAGCCGGACTGAGCGCCGTCGGAGCCGTTCGCATTCCCGGGATTATTGCCGGTGACGCCGTTCGACGACGAGTTACCGTCATTAGCCGGTGCAGATGCACCGGAATTTCCGGGAGCAGGAGACGGACCCCTCACGTCGTCCGCGACAGACGGGGTGATCGACACTAGGAATAGAAACGAGGCGATTGCGGACACATGCCGAATCCTGTGTTTCATATACATTGCCTTCCGTTCAAAGGAACATGGTGAGCTTTTATAGCCTTACCCGCGTGAACCCGATAACCTCGTTGGCTTACCGGCAGGCGGCATTTGGAATTCCACCCTTTCACGGATTGAAAAACAAAAGAAGGGACTAAAGTCCTAGATCAGTTATCCTCTTAATCTCGATCAAAGAAACGGCTTTTGGGGATGTTTCGCTGATAGCTTGGCACCACATTCAAGTTGAAGTAAGAATTGAAAATCTACCTTAACAGTTGACTCATAGAAGAAGTTTTTATTTACATTAATCGGTCGTCCATTTTTGATCGATGCCTAGTCACCTTAAAACCGTATATATGTGATTTAATTCGATTTCAAAAGATAGAAAAACTAAAAGTTTATCAGCTAAAGGAGAAATCACAGTAAGTATGATCAAAATCCGCATTTAAATGTTCTAGACATATGACTAGTAAAAAACACACTCATTAGGACGTTGAAACACAATTAGGGGTTTTCGACATGCATTCAACCGCTCTCAAAACCAAGAGAAATAGAAAGGCGGGGCCGAGAAAGAACGATAGGCTAACCCAGATACTTTCGAATGCCTTCTGACTATAGGTCATCAGTCTCCAGCCATCTCTTCACTGGAGTGGTCTCTCTGCCTTCACCGTCAAGATCGGCAAAGGCAGAGAGACCAACGGGCGTGCTGCGAGTAAGGCATAAAATTTGAAGCCGAGGACACGAGACTGCGGCACGAAACTTCGTCAGACGATTGTATTTCCGTGCCAGACTTTTCCCATCTTGTTTCTGGGAGGACTAGATTTCTTATGTTCGTTCGGAAGATGCTTAAATCTGCTATCTTCCTCCACGTCAGTTGCTAGGATCCTCGCCCGGGCATCAAGCAGATCTTGTTTGTAGTTGCCAAGGCGTTCCAAATAGTTAGCTTGTCCTTTCCTGACACCTTCTCCAGCTCGCTGGGCTTTGCCTTCCAAGCCACCTCCTACAAAGGCCTGTGCGCTATCTACCACCGCATTCTCACTTTCAATTTTATCTACCTGTTCGACGGCCGCATCGAACTTCCACAACATGGATTGGAAGGCTTGAGGGTCAAAGCGGAGTTTGTCAGCCATGATCATTTTCCTTTCTAAGGTTTTATTTATTCGAGGCAAAAAAGTTGCTCTTTCGGGAGAGCCGCGGATTAGAAGAAGGATGGCGTACTCTAGTTTCCTAGTTTCACAGACACCGCCATGTTGTAAGAGGCGCGCGACTACGCCGGGGAACCCGAAGCAGGAGGAACTGTGTTCCGGCCCGACGAGGCACTTGACGCACTTGACGCACTTGTTGGGTCACCAGAAAGAAGCCTGGCAATATTCTGCACCGACAACGGCGAAGCACCGCGAGGCACCGCCAAACCTGACTCACTTTCAGCCCGCCTTCCTGCCGGACTCCGCCCTTGGGCCGCTGAACTGGCAGCCACAGAATCTATAGACGCCCTTGCCGAGCCACTAGACCAACCTGGCAGGGCACTAGACGGATTCGATTGCCCACCGGATGGATTTGTCGGCGTACCAGACGGGCTTGTAACCGGTGCACTAGGTGAGCCACCCGGAGCATACGGGGCCCATGTCTCGGGCGGATCACCCTTCTCATGCCGTCCCGTGCTTCGCAGCCGTTCAGGGATCAACTCCGTCCCGGCAGGCCAGCCCTCGAATGCCTCTCCTTTTGCACATCCGGTATTGATATCGATGGAAGTTTTCACTCTGTATCCGATCTCAATATGTGCCCCGTCGGGCCGAGTAAAGAAAGCCGACTGTCCGCCATTTCTGCCCGGCGGGTCTTTGATCGGCGCTCCGAATCCCAAAGGCTTAGCCAATGCATGCATCCGCGCCAAAGCAGCATCCCAATTCTGCGTTGACAACGGCCCAGCGTATGCAAAGTGATAACTTTCCGAGGCATATCCAACCGGGCAATTGGCGCTGATGTTATCTTTCGCCTGAGCTTGCACGTGGTGTGGTTCCCATTCGCCGACTCCGAAGTCTTTTGACAACACGTCGTAGAAAGACAACAACAAACCAATCGTCTGACGCCGCTCTTCGACGATCGACGCCTTACTCACCCGCGCGGGCGTATCATCATTACCGCTCATGTATTTCTCCTTTCCAGAAACACAAGAAGACAAAAACAAGACAAGAACCCAGGCCAGGCAACAAACCCTCAGTAGTTGGCGACGCATCGTCAACGCTCCGGAAAATATATGCCGTTGCCGGCAATAATGCTGGCGATATTCTTCACCGAGGTGCGCATCTGCCCGCCTTGGGCATTGTTCATATACTCCGAGTGCCCTTCCGATCCGGCATAATTCGTACCGTCGGCATCGGTGGCCTTCTCGGTGCTGAAATGCTCGTAGAGGGGGTTGTTGTGAGGTTCCCCGTGAGCTAACAGATTCTTATGCCATCCCGACCACGCCACAACGTCTCCCTCCGCAGCCCCAATACTGGTATGACCGGGAACCATGTTGAGGTCCGAGTTTCCCCGCGCCTCGAATCCCGGCGAACCAAAGCCTATGAACTCATCCGGGGCCTTTGTTTGACCAAGGGCATAGCCGGCAACGGTCGATCCGTATGAGTGGCCGGTTACGGTCATATGGGGGTCTCCGGCATGAGTGGCCTGAAGCCCGTCGCACAAACCCGCCAGTTTGTCCGCACCATCACTCGCCTGTGTCGAGCCTAGAACGCTTCTCACAGGGTTTATCGTCTCCCCTGTAGAAGGGGCATCGTAGTTGAGGTTGTAGACACCAGCGACTTGATCATCTGGTTTTCCAGTATGTGTTACTTCCTCTTGGGCAGCTTTAAGCACCGTATTCATGTCCCTGATACCCCCGCCCCATCTGCCGTCATGCTGAACAATGCTCCCATCGACGCTCGAGTTCATTCCCGGAGTGTGCACGTGCAGGTGCTTCGCATTATCGACGTCGCCGATTCCAACAGCAGCCCGCAAATGGCCGTCTTTGGGCGAATCGAATGCGATAAGGCTGTAATCCTCCGATTTCTTGTCGATGAAGGCATCCAGCTCCGCCGAGCCCTTCGGGGCAGGGAACTTCTTCGCCAGATTGTCAAGCTCATTCTTGCGCTTGCGCAAAGCCTCAAGTTCGACGTCGGTATCGCGATAGTTGCCCGGCCCCGTGCCGCCGTCCCGCTCGCGATAGGGCCCCTGCCTCTGCCAGGGGCTGTTCTCCCTCGTTTCTTTGCGATCACGGCCTTCTTGGGCATGCTCTTGTTCTATCTCGTGAATCCTCTTGTCGATCCTATTCCGTTCGGCTTCGAGCCGGAGCACATTCGCCTTGTGCCTGACCAAACTTGGAACGCCGTCGAGATTTCCGATCCAATCGGGATGCTCCTTGATAACTTTTTTCTGTTCAGCCGGCGAGAGCGCCGTCCACCAATCATTGGCCTCCTCGGCATTCCATTCCGAATCAGGCTTCTTCACGCCCCGCTTGACGATACTCCAATCCGTCTCCTGCGCTTTTTTCTTGATGTCGGCCACCTCGTCGTATACGGTGCCCGCTGCGTGAAGCAGTTCTTTTCCCTTCTCAAGGCATAGATTGACAAATAGCTGAAGCTTTTTGCGAGGATCGTCGGTCGCATCGTTCAACAAGCTTGCTCCACTCGGCATGATCCCATCCAGATTGACTTGGTATTCCGGGTCGACATCGCTAACCTTGCCGTCCGGCGTAACAACTCCACCCGCGGCATGAATGACGGAAGAGACCTGCTTGACCTGAAGAACCAATGCGGACACGGCTCCGGCAAGCTGATCAAAATCAGCCTGCGCCTTCTGGTAGGCGGAGCTCAGATCTGCGGCGTCGTCGGCAAGCCCTCGGCGCACACGCATCTCAGCATCGGCGAACTCGCCCGAAAGATCGGCATTGTTAATGTCGAGGATCTGATCGCCAACATCTTTGTACTTTTGGGACGAACTATTCATCTCGAAAGAGGCGGCCGTCAGCGGCTCCGTGGTCCACCGCTCAAGCTCGTTGAAAGTGAACATTATTCGTTTTTCCTTCCAAGGCGTGAAATTGCGCGATACGACAATGTCGTTGACATCACATTACTACACATCATGGAAGAAGTGAAGGGGTTATCGAAACTCGAATTCGTTCGCGGCTTCGACCGGTCGGTTCACTCAGCGAACACTCTCCGCCTTCCTTACTCCATCAACAGCTCCCTAGCGGTCACTTGCCTCGTCTTTCGGGCTAGGATAGCGACGAAAAATACGGTAATACCAAGGAGCGCCACACCCAACCCCACGACCATGCCGAAAGGGGCCCGAGCGTCTAATCTTTGCACCCCAAACGTCTTGAGCAGGCCTTCGAGTATGGGAATGACCGTCAAACTACCAATACTGAAGCCTATAACGCCGCCCAATGCGACCGGCGGAGCGTAAGAGGCCAGCATGTGGCGCATCAGCTGGCCATTGGTGAACCCTGCCGCTTTGAGCACCCCGAAACTGCGCCGTGATCGCACCATTGCCGAGCCAATCACAAGGCTCACGACCAGCATCACCATGAATCCGGCAACGGCGAGAATTCCGAAGGACATCACCTTGCTCATCGTTAGGTAAGGATTAACGTAAGATTCGGCGATTGAGTATGAGTTGACGACGTAGGAATACCTACCTTTCATCTCGGTTTTCACTTTGCTTACGAACTGATCGATATTCTGGCGATGATCGAGAACCAAGGTCACATACTTCGGCTGGTAGGCCGCATTCATGCGTTTGGCGCCCTCTACCGTGACGGCAGCACCCATTCCGGCTCGCACGATGCTCTGCGATAAACCCGTCACGAGATAGGTCGCCTTCCCTCCCCCAAAATCTGCGGTCACTTCGTCGCCTACATCTACCCCTAGACTGCCCGCCAACTTGCCCACTAGCGAAATCTCGTTGGCGGATTTCGGGTATCTGCCTTTGTAGATGGATCGGCTGTTTTCCGGCAAAGGATAGGAATCCGCAACCGATAAATGCACCGAGCGCCCGGAAATATCAGCCTCTTTGGTGTTGTCAAAGATCTGGACTCGAGCGACCCCCGGCATCGCACCAAGATCCTTGCGCAATGTGTCGATCGATCCTCCCTCCGCCACGGAAACGGTGATGTCCTGCCGATCTCCACTGAAAATGCCAACGATTCTGCGCGGGTCTTTAAACAAAGCCGAGTACATCGCCAGCGCAAAGATCGATGCGAAGGAAACCATCGCAATCACAAGGACGATCATGATCGTTTGCGCGCGAGCCTGGAGCGCGGTTTTCAACCCGAGCACCAGCGACAGGGGCCCACGGGTAGTTTCCAGCGGCAGATAGTTTGAGTGAAAGGAGTGAGTGGCCTCCCCTCCTCTCAGCGCCTCAACGGGAGGTATCTTTCGTGTCCTTTTCGCCACCGCGAATGCCGTAATGCCGACGACGAACAGCATGATTCCAGCCGCAACACCAATTCCCGTGGCACCGACCTTCGGGGACCATTGCAGACCGGACTGAGACTCCACCAGCTGCCGGATCGCAGGGAAGAAAGCGATGCCTATCCCGGCCCCTGCAAGCGAAGCCGCCAAAGTGACGATGGCGAAAGGAAGGGCGAGAAGACGGGCTATATGGCCGGAGCGAAAACCGAGCGCCGCTTGCGTCCCCAGGGCCGGCATCTCGTGGATGATCGTCGAGCGAATAGCGAACCTGACGACGAGTGCCGCCACCACGGCCACGATCGTCGAAAAGAGGACGAAGGCAAAGATCAAAACACTGGCCGGAGCCATCAAACCCGTGGTGAACAGATTCCATCCGATGGTCAGAAGAACCGGATCTTGCACTCCCTCTCGCACCGCTTTGTTCTTCAGTTTCGAGGAAATCTCTGCCCCGATGTCATCTGCTCGCGATGTATCCTTCGCAAGCCCGCGGAACTGCCAACTCTTGTCCACACCACGAGCCGACGCCAAGGCAACGGCTTCGTCGGCATCGACGCGAAACTCAACCTTGCCATTGCCGATCGCACCGCTCATGGGGTTTTCGACAAAACCTTGCACGTGGTATCGGTGAACGACCCCGCCGAAGGTCATCGTAAAACTGTCACCCAATTCGTAGCCTCCTTCGACATTGAAGGAATAGGGCAACCATATGGGTTTGGTGTACCGTGCAGAAGCCTCCGCCAAAATCCTACTTTTTCCTATAGGCGCATTCTTGCCTTCTTCGACAATCACGACATCGCCGAGCTTCTCCTTGCCGCCGTAAGCGAATGTGGCTTTGGTACGCAGGGTCTCGACTATCGCATGATCCTTGATCCTGCTGTCGCCCTTGACGATCTTTTCCGCATCGCGAGCGCTTTGCTCGCTACTGAGCATGATCGAGATCTGTTCGGTTGTCAGCTCTTTCGCCACATTGTCCAAAGTTGCCGGGTATTGAATGGCCAAAACCGCGGCAAGATGGACCATTGCCGCCGCAATCGTCACGAGCAGAGCGACGATGATGAATTGCCCGGGCGTTCTGCGAAGACTTCGTTTGAGGAAGATGCGCCGCACTCTCACCACCCCATTTCGGCGAGGAATGCCGTCAGGCGCTCGCGCCGTTCTTTGCTCACGCTGTCGAAGAGGTCCAGCTTCAATTCGCCCTGAACCGTTCCATCACGCAGGTAGAGGATGCGGTTGCCTCGCAATGCCGATGTGAGGTCGTGGGTCACCATGACCACTGTTTGACCGGCGCGATTGAAACGGCTGAGCAGATCGAGGACGAGTTGCGAATTCTCGGAATTGAGTTGGCCCGTGGGTTCGTCCGCGAAAAGGACCTCGGGCTCGTTGATGAGCGCACGCACGATCGCGGCGCGCTGGGCCTCGCCACCGGAGATCATTCCCGGGAATTTTTTTCTTGTCGCGTTGTCAATACCGACGAGGTCGAAGAGTGTATTGGCGCGGGCGGCCACCATTTTGCGCTTGCCAATGAGCAGGCCCGGCGCCATGACATTGTCCATGAGCGACATTGAGTCGAGAAGATTGATCTGCTGGAAGACAAAGCCGCAATGATTCCGCCGAAAAACGGCAAGCTTGTCCTGGTTGAGTTGGGCGAGGTCTGCGCCGTCGAACATCACGCTGCCCAAGGAGGGCTTGTCCATGCCCGACAGCGCGTAAAGCAAGGTGGACTTTCCCGCGCCCGAGGGGCCCATGATCACCGTGAAGTCACCGCGGCGGATTACGACGTCGAGATTCTTCAGCACGTGCTGTTGGATGCCCTTGTGAGAGAAGGTTTTCGAGAGCATCCGAGCAGCCACCGCATCGCGTGCGTTTGTCGGAGCTTTAGATGATGCCGGCGTCTCGGGCTCTTCGCTTTTGGGTTCCCCTTCGCTTTTTTGTGTCGCCTTCATGACTCCACGTTATCCATAAATCGATTAAGGAGTCTTTTCGCGATTATTAATGGATTCTTAATTCTGTGAGCGCACTTCTTAATCGAACACCACAGGCAGGGTCCGAAAGGTTACAGGCTGCGGATAGGCTGTGCAGCTAAACCCGTCGGGATAACTTCCCAGTAGGACCTAAGGGGCGAGCCCCAACTTCTCCGGTCAAACCTCGACTTCTCCGGTCAAACCTCAACCTGACTTCGCGGGCACCGCTTCCTGCCCACTTTTACCTGGCCAACGGGATCTCCAGGGACACAACGAAGCCGGGATCGGCAAGGCGACAGGAAAGGATTCCGCCCATGCGCTCCATGAGATGACTCGACGTATATAAGCCCAAACCTTCACCGGGCATACCCTCGGCATTCGAGCCGCGTATTCCCTTGCCCATGACGGTATCAATCTCGCGCTCACTCACGCCGGGGCCACGGTCTCGAATGGCAATGGTGAGGAAGTGCTCGTCGACTTTCGATGTCACCTCGATCGGCGTCTTCGCGTATTTGCGCGAATTGGCGATCACGTTGTCGAAGATCTGCCGCAGGCGAAGTCGATCGACCGAAACGAGGCAACGCGGCAGGGTGAAATCGCCTATCGCCTCATCGGTGTCGGCAGCCTTGATCCATTTGATGATTTCCTCGCTGTAGACGGGGACGGGCTCGACTCGCAGCACCGCGATTTCCTCACTGTTGGCCCGTGAAATATCGGCCATGAGCTCCTCGATTTGCCCGGCCTTATTTCGGATGACCCCGATTTTGGCACGCCTGGAGCCATCGGACTCGGTTACTTCCAAGAGCTCCGCGGTGGCGGCTATCGATGCGATCGGCGTGCGAATATCGTGGCCGAGCTCGGTCAAAAGCTGCTTTCTCGATTCCTTTGCAGCGGCCTCGGCTCGCCGAGCTCTACCTAGCTCGTCGCGCATAATGTCGAATGCTTCGGTGAACGGGCCGAAGAGGTTGCTTCGGTCCATGCGCAGCGGAACATCGAGGTTTCCTCCGGCGATTTCCCTCGCGAAAAAGCTCAGTTGTTTGAAAGGACGAAGAACTCGGCGCCTATATCCGATAACGGCAATGATGCACAACCCCGCAACAACGACGGCGGTTCCACCGGCCACTCGAAGCATGGTTTGGCGAGCTGCTTCCTCCTTTTCCAGCCAACCGTCGTATATGCGCAGGCGCCCCAAGTGCCGCCCGCCGGAAGACAGGTCGAATGTCGCACCGCCGATTCGCATGGCCTCGCGGTCGCTCTTGATGATTCGTCCGCGCGAGTAGAGCACCGAACCGTCGGGCTTGACCACCGTGACTCGCGAGAAATGCCGACCGCCTTTCTCGTCGCCGGCATGGACATCCGGCCAGGACTTCAGCACGGATTCGACCAGGTCGTTCGCCGCAACAACGTCGGGCTTGAACTCTTTCGGCGACTTTGTGGTCATGAGAATCGCCAGCGCGGCCGTGACGGCGAGAATTATGCCCGCAATGGTGCGTTTCATGACGCGCCCTTTCTTCGAGCTTTATCCCGGGAAACGGCCTTTTCGTGCCCGGTTTCCGACGCCAGAAGCGTTCCGCCCTCGCGGAAACGGTACCCTCTGCCCCACACGGTGCAGATATACGATGGATTATCCGGATCGTGTTCAATTCGCCTGCGCAGGCGCCGTACGTGAACGGCCAGAGTTCCATCGCCGATCGCGGCCCCGCCCCACACTTCGCTCAGCAGCTCGCGTTTGCCGACGATCCTGCCCCTGTTGGCCACAAGGTAGGCCAAGAGCGCGAACTCCATGGCGGCCAGCGGCACGTCTTCTCCATTCACAAGTACGCGTGAGGTTCGAGGATCGACGCTAAGCCAGCCGTCGTCGTAGACCGCCGCATTGCGCTCCTGTTCGGCGCCGGACGACGCCCGCGCAAGGGCCCGCCGGATCTTCGCCACCAATAGCGCGAGCGAATATGGTTTGGTGATGTAATCATCGCCGCCCAGAGTCAAGGCAAGGATCTGATCGTCTTCGCTGGCTCGCGCGGACAGGAAAACGATGGGGACGTCTCTGTCGGCGCGAATCCTGCGGCAGAAATCGAAACCGCTTGCACCGGGAAGGTTGACGTCCAAAAGAATGAGACGCGGGTCGAATGCCGCAACGGCGGTGAAAGCCTCTTCAGCGCTGCCGACGGCTCGAGCGGCGATCTGCGACAGATTGAGATACTCAACCGTCGAGGCCGCAAGTGCTGTTTCGTCTTCAACCATCAACACGTCTATTCGTTCCGGCACTCTCTCAGATTACGGGTGCGAAACAACCTCGAGCAAGGCACACACCCCATGAGCTACGGCGCGATAATAGAAAATACGGAAACAGACGGAAAATCAAAAAATGAGTCATCCAGCTCGAGGGGAGAGGATCCGCTCCAAAGCGGCGATCGAACGTTCGTATCTGGAAGCGCCGGTAATGATGTAATCGACAATCGCACCGAAGTAGCTGTCCATGATGATGCGAACGACGTCGCCCGTCGGCAGTGCCGGGTCGACAACGCCCGTCTCTTTCCAGCGATCGACCAGTTTGACGAGGGCGATGCTGAACTTCGAATGCCTGCGCTGCATATCCTCGCGCAATTCATCGTTTCGGATGGTTTCCGTCCAGGCGTTAACGGCCAGGCGTACCGAACGCACGACCCACTCCGGCGGATCAAGCTCGTCCATCCGCGCGAAATCGCCGATGCGTGCCGCTGCAGCCCGCTCACTCCGGGCTCGACCGTCCCTTTCGCGCACAGGCCGGTCGCCGTCGAGCGTGGTGAGATCACCATCACCCGCCATTTCCTCCTGGACCTTCTCCATGTGCTCTTGGAAAGCCAGGGCGACCTCCGCGTAGACACGCCTGAGCGAAGGAGGATTCTCCTGTTCGGCAAAAACTGCGACCCGTTCGAAGACGGCATCGGTCCGCTCTTTACACACCGTCACGATGAGCTCGTTCTTACCACCGGGGAAATAATTGTAGACGGTGCTGGTGGACATCCCCGCAGCATGGACGACGTCGTCCATAGACGTCGCATGAAAGCCGTTGTTCGCGAAACACGCCTCGGCGGCCGCAACGATGCGTTCGCGCTGGCGTTTTTGATGTTCCGCACTGACTTTCGGCATGCACCAAGATTACCCCACGCGACAAATCGAAACGATCGTTGTTGCTAAAGGCCCAGCATCGGCGTAAGCTCATGAAAATAAAACGATCGTTTCGATTTGAAAGCGTTCTCATGTCAACTTCTGTCTCAGAACCGTCAGTCTCACACGGCGAATCAACCTCAGAACCGTCAATCTCAAACGGCGGGATAACGCGGAACAAAGCCGCAATCCTCGCAAGTATCATCACCACCCAATTGATGATCGTGCTCGACATGACGATCATCGCCGTGGCTCTGCCGAAAATGCAGGAGAACCTCGGCATGACCGCCGCCCAGCGGCCATGGATCGTCACGGCCTACACGCTGGCTTTCGGGGGACTCGTGCTTTTCGGCGGGCGCCTCGTTGGAATCATCGGGATTCGGCGGGCCTATCCGATCGGCCTCGTAGGATTCTCCGTGGCGAGTCTCGTCGGGGGCTTGGCTCCCTCCTTCGCGGTACTGGCCGGAGCCAGGGCGGCCCAGGGAGTCTTCGGCGCCCTTCTCGCCCCTACAATCCTTGCTTTCATCAACAACGCCTTCGTCAACCCTAAGGAACGCGCGAGCGCCTTTGCGGTCACGGGTGCGACCGGCGGAATCGGGGCCGCCGTCGGCCTCCTTCTGGGAGGGGCACTGACGGATTTCCTCAATTGGCGTTGGGCCATGTTTATCAACATCTTCATCGCCGCCTTCGCGCTGGTCACTTGCCGTTCGACTCTCCCGCCCAAGCACAAGAACGATTCTGGTGTATCCATCACCGACGATCTTTTCGGTCTGATCGCGGGCTGCGCGGGTCTGTTCAGCATTGTCTTTGGGCTTGACCGTGCCCAGCGCACGTCGTGGGGCTCAACTTCGACGATCACGTTCATCGGCGTCGGCTTCGCCTTGCTCATCCTCTTCATCATTCGCGAGCGCATGGCCAGCAAGCCCGTGCTGCCCCTGTGGATCGTGACGAATCCTACGCGCAGCGCCTCGTACGCAAGCCAATTCACATTCGGTGCCGCCCAGATGGGCACCGCCGTTTTCTTAACCTATTACCTGCAAGAACACCTCGGATACTCGCCTATGAAAACGGGCGTGGCCATGCTTCCCATGGTTGCGGGAATCGTTTTCGCCGCCGCAATAACCGGCAAGGTCATACTTCCCCGCTTGGGGGCACAAGCCGCCATTCCTTTGGGTCTTGCCCTATCGGCCGGAGGAGCCGGGATCCTCGCGCTCATGGAGGTCCACTCCTCCTATTCACAGGTGGCACTTCCTGGCCTGGCCGTTTTCGGCCTTGGAATGGGCTTCGCGGTGCCCGCCGCATTCAACGCGGGCACACGTGGAATCGGGCCCGCCCATATTGGGCTAGCCTCAGCCACGATCAATGCTGGCCAACAAATAGGTTCCTCTTTCGGGGTCGCGACCCTCTCGACCTACGCAACCCATTTGGGTGAGTCGTACGCGACGGATCACACGACGGATTTCCAGTCGAGGATCATGGGCGCACTGACCCGAGCGCATGTCACTCCTCAATCGCCCGCGGGCAAGAAGATCATCGCTTCGATGCGCGCCGAGTTCACCGACGAGGCTCAGGTCAATGCATATGCGGGTGGCTTCTTGCTGCTCGCCATCATCATGGCGGGCGTCGCAGTCCTCATAACCATCGGTGTCATCGCCTTGAGGATCACGCGGCGTCGCACGGCCGTGAGGCAAACCGCGAGCGCGACAGACCCGACATCGGATACACCACCCGCGACGGCACACATCGAGGTCAAGGAACCGGGCGCAGCCACCTCGCCGGATTCGGCGTCAGGCTTTACGGTTGGAATCTCACCTGTTGCCAAGCCTTCGCCCGATGCCGGAGATTTGTCAGCCTCCGATGCTGCCGTTCCTGTTGTCGAAGCCTTACCTGCGGCCGTGCCGGTTGTCGAAGCCTTACCTGTTGCTGAAGCCTCGTCTGTTGCCGAAACTTTGACCGCCGCGCCCGCAACGCCTCTCGCGGCGGCACCAGCCCAACCCACAACGACGCCGAACAACGCTCCCCCAACGCCAGAAGCAGCCGAACCCGAGCCAAACGCGGGGGCATCGGCTAGGAAAATCTCCGTGGGCCAAGGGCAAGGCGACGTTCCAGCCCTGGATATCGCGATCGAAAGCCCCGCCCTCGACGCACCGGCAGCTTCACGCTCGGCTTCGTCGACTGCGGACGCACCCGACGATCTGATCGTGCGTTACTCGGAAGAAGTCGGGCATACGTCAGACGGATCGACGGCGCGGACCATTGCCATAACGGTCACGGGCACCGCCCTGGCGACGGCTGCGTTCGCGCTGAAGGTCGTGCGCCGACGGCGTTCTAAGTGACGCACGTCGGGCCCGGCATCACGCACCGGGCCCGACCCGTCATTTTTTGTCCATGGGGATATCCGCGACCATGTCGGACGACGGAGCAGACGAGCCCGAAGCCGGTTCCATCGTCAACATGACCGACTCCCCCTCGTCCGGCATCGTCGATAAAAACGCGTACCGCGCTTTGCTTCCCGAGGGATACATGCCCATTGAGGTCATTCGTTTGCCCTTGACCGACCAGGCTTGAACGGCTTTGCCACGCGGAATCCGCATCCCCGCGGGCATGACCAGCGCCGCGGAATGCTCCTTGTACGACCACACGAGCCGGATGGTGTGTCCGTCGGCCATTTTATGGGACATCTGGCTGTAATCGGACGCCTGGTTGAGGGTATTGAACTTCGCCTCGTCCGACATTCCGCGCATCGTCCACGCCCGGCCCGCGGCAAAGCCCCCGACGACGAGGAAGACGGCGGCGGCTGCCCCAGCAAACCTTCGCACCCACACTCTTCGCCTGGGAAGCTCAACGACGTCGGCACCGCGGGAAACATCGTCATCGGCACCGCGGGGAGTGGATTCCGCCCGGCCCGCGCCACGGTGGCCGGCCTCGTCCGAAGAGGCTTCGCTCAGCATAGCTTTTCCTCCTTGAGACACGTGCGAAACGCCACTCTGCCCAGGAGCCCGGATGCCCCCATCCGAATAAGAAGCGGCCGGATCCCCACCAATTTCAGTGGCGTGCAGCTCAGTGCCAACCCGAGCATCCCCAGAGCCGCCAGAAGAAATGCGCGCCATGAGCGCCGCCTTGACGTCGGCGGGCGGCTGCGGCGGCTCGCCGTCGAAAGCGGCGGCGCCCAGCAGTTCGGCTTCGGGAGTGCCGAAGGCGATGTCGTCGCGTTCGGTCA